>Ga0209806_1000032_pt1 | contig 68001 bp, 49 predicted proteins | sample GraSoiAngelo_152_FD_186166 | JGI IMG/M metagenome (GOLD analysis project Ga0209806, IMG submission 186166) | Grasslands soil microbial communities from the Angelo Coastal Reserve, California, USA - 14_1009_12_30cm (SPAdes) (version 2) | ecosystem: Environmental > Terrestrial > Soil > Grasslands ... | reverse complement strand
CTTTTTTGAGCATCGGGTTCCTTTTAGGAGTGTGGCGCCGTCGAACTGCTGCAGCGCGCCAGCCCATTCTCGATGGCTGTTCCTTCCTCGTAGTCGTTCCAGGTGGCGATCAGAATGAACGGCATCGGATGATCCGGATCATTGTTTTCGGCAAACACTCGAAGCGTATCCTGTAAAGTTTTTCCACACCGTTGATCAATGTGGCGATTCAAACTCCAGGAAGCACGGGTGTCGTCAAAGCCCGGCCACACCGTACCGACGACGATTTGGTCCCGCTGCTTGGAGCGCATCTTCTTGTAGAAATTTTCGAGATAGTCCTCACCCCACTCACTGCCATCAGTTGACCATCCTTTGGGACCCGGATGCACCCAAGCATATTGGCCGTCAAAAGCGCCTGAGAACTGCGGAGGTGGATCGTCCTTATAGAGAAGGACTGGAGGACTGGCCCAACCGTTCACCATCTGGCGGACTTGATTCCAGTCCGTATTTCCTCGTTTTGGAAAGACAAACACAACTGGGCGGCCCCGAAACTGCAAGTACGCGTCGTGTCCAGGCGCATCTGGGCCGATATATTTTTTGTAAGCGCTCTGCAGCGCCTCGAGCGCGTCTTCGGTGGCGTGGCCGTCATCCTCTTCCGTTTCGTCGTACATCAACGCAACGTGGAAGTGCTCTTTGCTCGCCATCTGCTGGATCAAGGCATAGCTGCGATCAAGGAAAGGATGACGCTCTCCGTACCAATCCACGGCAAAGGCGTAAATACCTAGCTTCTTCGCTTCCTGGATTTGCCGATGGATGACCGCCGGATCATTGCTGTTGTACTCAATCCGGATATGATCCGGATCGCCAAACCACGGCTGGAATGCGGCAATCACTTTCGGTCCCTGGGTGCCTTGCGAGACATCGCGAATGGTGTATTCGCGGCCTCGATGATCACACGAATGCGGTACGAAACTGGCCGCGATGACTGACCATAGGAAAAGTTGCTGGTAGGGTCTCATTACGAATATTGTCTGCGTCTAGGATGGATCCCTGCGCGCGGGGGTTGTTTAAAAGAGGCTTACCTTCTCCTAGAACGTTTCCTCCGGAACCGATTCTAAGCAGCGCACATACCAGCGGTCCGAGCCGGGAGTCATCAGCACCAGGTACTTCTGAGGAGAGTTAGACGTGTAGATCATTTTTTGGCCGTCGAAGACTTGAACCTCCAGCTGGACCTCGTCTTCGAGCTGCATTTCTCCTCCATCGACTGAATAGAAAACAGCTTTTACATGATGGCCATTGTCCTGGTAACGAGTCCGGAGGCCGGTATTTCTCTGCTCCTTAATTCGTTGCGTGAACCGTACCTTGGCTTCTCCTGTGAAGTAGTCGCCCAACAGATCGGTCCGATTAGTATCGAGGCCGTCCGCGAGATCTTGCCACGCTTGTGCGTAGTCGTGGGTGACAGCTTCACCGGTCCTCTGTTCAATTGGCCTCGGCGCCAGTGATTCAGCTGAGAGGACTACTTTTGGCAGAGAAGCCGCTTGGACATCCACAATCGGCCAGCGCGCCTGAAAAATCCACGTCAGGCATCCCAACACTAACAACAGACCTCCGAGCAGCAGGAGGGGTTTGCGCATTAAGGTCTTCCTCCCAATGTCAATTCGTTCCCTACCACGACACCGCAGGCTACTGAGATGTGCGCGGGGCCGGAAACCTCAAACTGCGCTGTTGCTTTTTCTTTTTTGATCGGCGTATCCACGGTGCTTTTACCCGCGGCATCTGTTTTCGTGAACGAAACGATGGTTCCGTCCGGAAGCGGGTTGCCCGCGCAATCACGAATTGGATCCGTTTGCAGCTTGACGAGGTGCCCGGATGGAGCCGCGGACATTCGCAGGCCACACGCTTCCGCGGCAACCTGCTGGATGACGCGCGGTTCCGCGGTGTCATCAACGGAGGCTACCACTTGGAGAGCGCCTTGTTTTGGCCGCGACCCGATTTCAAACCACGCGATCCCGCGGACGCTCTGGACACTGCGCGTGGACGATTCACCTCCGAGAGACAAGTGGAAATCAACTTTCGTCGGAGCGATCACGGTATTGTGATAGCGATCTGAAACGAGTGCGGTGCCATTCACGGCTTTTGGAGTTGAGACAGGCACTCGGGACGGATGGAGCATAAAGGCGAGACGAGTGGGCTTCGCGGGCAGCACCTGAAAAACTGCGCTTACGCAACCTTCGGAATCGCAGGTCACCGCTCGATAATTGCCTGAGGCAGCAACATCCTGTCCCGAAATTTCGACTTGTTGCCCAAGCTTGATGGATTGTTTGCGCACACGGCTCGGCCCAATCAGATAAAGCGTTGCCGAGCCCGATCCAGTCGTGGTGATAGCCAACGAACTGCCCGCAGAAACAGACGAAGGCGCGTGAATCGCGACTTTTTGCGAGAGAGCGGGCAGCGCAGCACAAACGATCGCAAAGCAAAGCTTACGAATCAGTCGTCGCATGGTTTCAGGCACTCGGCGCAGTATAGTGATTCACCACCACGTGATAGTCGTGCATTCGGTTGGCAACGTCGGCGGGGATATCGACGGCAAACGGAACGGGAGCCTGTGGCAAGAGCGCCTGATCGACGTAACCATCCGACACCCAGATTGCTTTGCCGCTCGAGTCGTAAAACACCGCAAGCACTTGTGCGATGTTTACGACCTGGCCACTTTGGTTGATCAGCGCGCCCTTCAGGACTGTTCGTCCTAGAGCATCCTTATTGACGTTCTGGTTCTCGACCGAGATCACCGGATCCGCGCTCGCCGGCACCAGCAAAGGATGGACATCCATGCGCACACTCTTGACCTGGTTCAGCCGGATCCCAGGGAAGTCGATCCGATACGGGGAAACCTGTTTCGGAAGCAAGCTGTGCGCGATCTCATCAAAGCTATCCTGCTTGGCTAACGGAGAACCATCCGGCTTCAATAAGGTGGCGCTAACGTTCAAGTACGCCGGCACCGTGTCCTCGTTCTCCACTTCGCCCACAATGACCACGCTGTCGGGGCGTTCCACCGCATTCATCGAGATGATGCGAACTTGCGGAGAATCCACTGCCGCGCTACCAAATTCGTCGGACCTCTTCCCGATGACATCCCAACGCAAATAGTTGACCGGCAGCACTTGCAAGGGAACATTCGCGAAATTGGGTTTGGGCCACACTACCTTCCAGACACTGCCATCTCGCACTACGGGCCAATCGCGCACGTCGTCCAGAGACCCCACTGCGCTCGACCAATTCATTCGCACTCGCAGCGTAGCGTGCGTTGCATCGGCATGCACAGGCCAAATGTCGAAACTTTGCAGCGAGGAATAAGTGCGAAGGCTCCCATCCGTGCCAGCAATGTCACGGATGAAATCTGTTTTCTGGATGTCATTGGCATGGTCCAGGAGCGCGTACGCGTGCTCCCAGTTGTGTCCCTGAATATCGGCCAGCAGAGCGCGAACCGCTTCCTCCGGCGTGCTGGCAGCACGTTCTGCACGGAGTTTCATCCCGCCGGCCTGCACCCAGCCAGCGATTAGAAGAACTGCCGTCAGCACTACGATCAGCAATGTCAGACCGAATCTCACGAGTGCACCTCGTTCGCGAAAACGCGCTCGCGATCGTACGAGGGCATGGTCAGCAGTTCGCCGGGAGCCGAGGTCTTTTCCGGCAGCAACAGCGCAAATAGAATCGCAAGAATACTGGTGCCGATCGGTAGCGTACCCCACAACAGACCTTCCCAGGGTGCGGGCACGGAATCGGAAGGAATCTTGCGCGCGGGCGGCACGTCATCCTTCGACCAAGCGGTAATCGCTCCCGACTCATAAGTCTCGATCTGCCGCCAGCCCGCGAATACCAGCAGTGGGTTGTAAAACGTATCGTGGACAAAGATAAATTTCAATCCATAGCGATTCGCGTGTTGCAGCATAGCCCGCAGGGAGTCCATTCCGGCCGCGCCGAAGAATTTCGCACTGGTCAGCTGAGCTGCGCCGAAGCGAGTCATCTCAGGCAGAAGACGCGCCGAGTTGTATTCTCCGTCAACGCTGTTCGCTGTTGAGTATGTAGACACCTTGGAAAGGGCATTGCCGAAGCCCAGAGTCAGGTACCGGTATTGGTCATGTCCGTCGCGATTTAGGAAGCTCACAACGGAGTCCACATTGAGACCGCCAGTGGTGTGGAAGGGACTCCAGTTCGTCCAACCTACAGCGAGCGCCAGGGTGAGCACTGAGGCCGTCGCCACAGCGAATGCACCCACATCTCGAAAGCGATCAAGTACATCTTCGACCAATAATCCTACGATGGGTAGCGCCAGAAGCGTCGCCCACAACGTGAAGCGCTCATAGGTGAGAATCTCGAAAGCGCGTCCGAAGATCAATCGGGGCAGAGGCGTCGTACCGCCCAGGCCGAGCAAAAACGTAATCCAGAAAGCGATCAGCAGTATGCGCAGCCGTGGTATCGATGCTCCACGAATCACAATAAACGGGATAGCCAATATCATCGCACCATACGGGATGACGAAGTAGTTGACCCCGTGAATCAGGCTGACCAGGTAGTTCAAACGGCTGCCGTGGGGAATCGGCATTTGTTCAATCGGATGTCGGATGATTGCAATCCAGTAGGGGAGTAGCACAACACCTACTCCCGCAACCGTCAGCACTACAAAGACAAACGCACGGCTCAGAACCGCCGCGCTGCTTCGCCCCTCAGTCCGCGCATCGGAAACGGCCAGCCAAAGCACCGGAACGGCGAACAGTACAGATCCAAACAGAAGCGTAACGTGATGCGCCGATGCGGCTGCCAGCCCAAGTACCAGTCCTTTCAGCAAAGAGCGCCATGATGCTGAACGCGACCATTGATAAAAGTAGGGAAGTGCCAGCAAATACAACGGTGCGGACAGGGTAGTGGGTAGCTGGCCCGCTGAATACACGAGAAACGAGACCGTTCCCGCAAAAACCGAGAGCAGCGCCGCCAAGCTCGCCGCGCGATCGTCCACCCAAAGTCGCGCAAATCGCCACGTGCCCACCGCCAGCAGGACGACAGCAATCAACTGAACCAGCATGAAGCCTTCTGTCAGGCCGACGGCATGTGACAAAAGGGCGATCCACTGATGTGTCAGAGGTGGATAGGTGGTTTGCGAGAAGCCTGCAAACCATTTCTCATTCCAGGGATCAAACCAGTGCTGCGCATAGTGCGAACCGAAGAAAATGTGCAGGTTCGCATCGTAGGAAGTCGTGGCAGGTAATTCCATCAGTAGCAGCGGTCCATGGATCACCACTGCGACCAGAATGATGATTGCGAGCGGAATGGGGCGCTGCAGGTAGCTTCTGCCTGATACCAATGCCAGACACTCCTTACAGAATTGAAGGTACTTCCGAGCCGAGCGTTTGATTCAACAGGTGGGCTAGGTGGTTGGATCGAAAGTTTGTTCCGGTCCGCCTCTCGGCAGACTCGAAGGCAATCACCTGAGGGGAGTGTCCAACCGCTCCCGCTCGTTTGAGCATCTGATGAGCGCCGGATTCTACATTTTTTACAGGAGTAATGGGACGAGACCTTGTCTGGATGTCAAAAAATGCCGGGAACGCGGGTCTGCCTTGCTGCGGCAATCATACTGCTGGCATGCACAGGATTGGCCGGACAGACGTTCGAAGTAGGCCCTCAGGGAAATCAGCCGGCCAACGGGCGAAAAGACGAGAAGAATTCGCGTCGCGGGCCAGCTTCGGATTCTGGAATGGGCTGGGGCTCGAGCATCGCAGTAGCGCGCGAAGCTCGAGCCGCACGCGAAGCCTTGCAGAAAAACGATTATCGCGCCGCGTCGTCGCACGCAGCGCGAGCCGCCAAATCGGCGCCCCAAAATCCTGATCTGTGGTTTCTCTACGCCTACGCCGCCCGTCTCGCGGGACAATATTCCGAGTCTGTCGACGCCTACAATCGCGGACTGCAAGCTCGCCCGTCCTCCGTCGAAGGATTGTCTGGCTTGGCGCAGACTTACGCGAAAATGGGCCGCAACAAAGATGCGGAGGAGACCCTCAAGCGCGTTATCGCCGCAAATCCCAGTAGCGATGCCGATCTCCGATTAGCTGGTGAACTCACCCTTTCATCGGACCCCAGGCTCGCCCTCTCATACCTCGAACGTGCTGACGCTATCCATCCTTCCGCAAGAAACGAACTGTTAATGGCGCGCGCCTATGAGCGCACGGGGGACAAGAATAAAGCCAAAGAATTGCTCGACCGCGCCCGCAGTCGAGCCCCCAGAGATCCAGAGGTACTTCGTTCCGTCGCGGGTTATTACCGGGACTCGGGCGAATACGATCAGGCAATCGCTACCCTCAAGTCTGTGCCATCGCAGTCCCCGGCCTATCTCTCGGAATTGGCGTATACCTACGAACTCGCTGGAAAGAAAACCGAAGCCGCGGATGTTTACTTGCAGGCCGCCAACAGGGCGCCCGGACAGGTTGATATCCAACTGAACGCTGCCCAGGCGCAAGTGAGCGCAAAACGTGCTGCGCGAGCCGAGCCCCTGCTAAAGCAAGTTGAGTCGCTCGACCCAAATCACTATCGGCTGCACGCGATTCGCGGAGAAATCAACCGCCTTCGACGGCAGAATGACGCTGCTATTCGGGAATACGAACTCGCTCTTCAGTCGATGCCTGGCTCGGTGCCTGAGGGTGTGCTGTATCCGATCGCACTGAGACTTGACCTGTCCCAGCTCTATCGGGAAGCGGGTAACAATGACAAAGCCGACCAGCAATCGGAAGCTGCTCGATCAGCCCTCCAAAAACTGGATGTAGGCGGTCCAGACCGGCCTGAGTTCCTGCGTCTGAAAGCAACCAGTGCCGTAGAATCCGGGGACTACACGGAAGCAGAAAACGATCTGCGCGAAGCCCTCCAGTTGCAGCCCGCTAACATCAATCTTCTGCTCAACTACGGCAATTTGCTGCGAAGGACTAAAAGGCCCGAGGACGCCACGAAAATCTACTTGAAGGCGCTCGAACTCGATCCAGGCAATCCGCCCGCCTTGGAATCGTTGGGGTATCTTGCTCGAGAAACTGGTAACGTGGATGAAGCTCGGCAATATTTCGAAAAGCTGAGCCGCCTCGACCCTGACGATTACGTTCCTTATCTCGCGATGGGCGATCTAAATACCGAACAGGGCGTCTTTGCTGATGCTCAAGCGAATTATGAAAGGGCTTACAAGCTTGCACCGGAGAATCCCCTGATCATCGCCAGGGCCATGAATGCCGCGCTGGAGGCCCACCAACTACCAAATACGAAGAAATGGCTGGATCGCGCAACCGATACTGAGCGCTTAAATCCCGAGATCATGCGCGAGCACGAACGATACCTGACCCTCACCGGCAACTATCAGGAATCCGCCAAGCTTGGCTATGCGGTGATCGAAAAATTGCCACGCGATCCAGAGGCCCCGGTTTATCTCGGCTATGACTTGCTTTTCATGAACCGCTACGACGAGGCAATGGCGGTCGTACAAAGGTTCGAACCATCGCTTCCCAAAGACAGGGACCTACCTCTCATCGCCGGATACGTATACGCCCACAACGGACAACATCAGCAAGCCGTGGATGCGTTCACGCGCGCGCTGCAGCACGACCCTCAAATGGCAACCGGCTATATGAATCGTGGGTATGTTTGGAACGACATGCGCATGCCTACGCGAGCGGAACAGGATTTTCGCAAGGCGATTGCCCTTCGCGCCGACTACGGCGAGGCGCATCTCGGCCTTGCTTATTCGATGCTCCAATTGCGGCGCCCACAAGCGGCTCTGAAGGAGGCAGAGTTAGCGGAAAAGAATTTGCCTGAATCCGGCAGCCTCCATTTAGCGAGAGCCGAGGCGTATCGTCAACGCTCGATGTTCGGCCGAGCCGAGGGAGAATATGAGCACGCTCTTAAGTTTCAGGCAGGCGACCAAGCCATTTATATGTCCCTCGCAGACGCACAATATCGTCTTCACCAGTATCAAGCCTCCGTAGATTCGCTCAACAAAGGCCTGACCGTTGCACCCAACGATTCTCTCCTCAATGCTCAACTGGCCCGTTCCTATGCGAAGTTGGGGCGCACCTCCGATGCGACCTCCGCAATCTCACGCGCAGAAAGCGCCGGAGGAAATGATTACCGCATCCTTCTCGCGACCGCTCAGGCGCTCATGGAACTGAGAGAGCGCGATCAGGCCATGCAGCGCTACGCTCGTGCTTTGGACTTGTCGAACGCAGACCGCCTTCATGTACGTCTGGCACTGGCCCGTTTTTTCGCTCAGGAAAATCGTCCGGCGGACGCCCAGCAGCAGGTGTCGCTTGCATTCGCCGAGGCGCGCGTCTCAGAGCCGGAGGTCGTCACCTCCGAAGACTATCTGGATGCGGCTGACACGCTCATGGCCATCCAACAGTTTTCTCTCGCACAGCGATTGTTTGCCCGGGCCCAGGCGCTCGGGGCGGACGACTTGGCAGTCGCCGTAGGAATCGCGAACGCGTCTTTGGCAATGGGTGAAACTCGAAATGCGGAAGCCGCGCTCGCGAGCATTGGTCCGCAAGACGCCGATGAAGAGAAGCAAAACTACGCATATTTGGTAGCCCGCGGAAATGTATATCGGCAGGAAGGCGACACGTACCACGCTCTGTCGATGTTTGCCCAGGCGAACGCGCTTGAGCCGGAGGATCCGGCCGCTCGGAATGCAGAGTTTGAGTTGTCCGAAGAGGAAGGAAGGCAAATCACTGAAAAACTCGGCGTGGGATCTCATTTTCAGATCGGGCCCATTTTCGAGGACGAAAACATCTACCAGATGGATGCGCGGCTGCGAGGATTCCAAAACGGTGGACTATTATTGCCACCACCGCGCCATTCCGTCGAAACGTTCGCAGATGCGCGCTATCACCTGCACCTCGGCTCGTTCCCACTTATCAGTGGCTTTGTTGGCGAACGGAATGCATACGGCACCATTTCAATTCCTAGCCAACTATTGATCGAGAAGCGAAACACGCTGGACACCATCTTCAACTTCGCCGTTAATCCGATGGTTCGCCTTGGAAGCCTCCGCCTCAGCATCACCCCGGGTCTGCAATTCACGATTCGTCGCGACACCCTTGACCCCCGCGACATGAACCAGAACTTGTTTCGTCAATTCGTGTACGTGGCGAGCAGCCCCATCGGGAATTGGCTCTCTTTTTCCGGGAACGTTATCAGAGAGGCAGGACCGTTCACGGAGCAAAACTTGCATTCCCGAGATTTTTCGGCTGCCCTCGATTTTCGAGTCGGCCGCCCTTGGAGCAAAACCGCTTTCATCACAGGCTACAGCGGACGTGATCTGCTGTTTGGACCGGCTGACCATGAGTATTTCAGTACTAGCACCTACGCAGGAGTCGATCGGAAGTTCGGCGAGAACATTCACGCCTCCGTCGTTGGCGAATACCTGCGCTCGTGGCGCGTGGAGGGAACCCAATTCGCGATCGCACAAACGATCCGCCCCAATTTCGGTGTGGATGTCAAAGTTAATCGCCGTTGGTCAGCAAGCGCCAGTGGCACATGGTCACGGGGCGAGGGATTTCATTCGTATGACAATTTCACCAGCCGATTCCTCGTCTCCTACGTCAGGGAGACACAAGCGCAACGAAGAGATGGCCTGGAAAGCGGCTCCGTCTCTTACCCGATGAGGTTCTCCTTCGGCATTGAGCAACAAACTTTCTATGCCTTTGCGGGACAGACTCGAACTGCCGTAGTGCCGGTTGTGCGCTTCACGTTGTTTTAGTCGGATTTGCGGACCGGAGCAGGCGCCCGTTTGCAACTGGAACCGCATCTAAGACTTCCTGCTTAGGCCTATGACCCTTGCGGATCCAACTCTGACGACCCCGTCGGCCGATATCATCGCTTCGGACGAAACCACCCGAACTGCATTGCGCACCCGCATGCTGCAAGGGAGTGCGCTCTTGCTGGGCAGTACTGGCCTTGTCAGCGCTACCAACCTTCTCTACAACATTGCAATCGCGCGCGGTCTCGGACCTGAGGGCTTTGGTCACGCCACGGCCATTTATACGGTCCTAATGCTGCTTTCCGCGGTGACGTTGGCCTTTCAGTTGGTGTGTTCGAAACTGGTGGCTAAGAGCCCTGACCTGTCTGGCAAGATTGCCATCTACAGAGAGTTGCTCCGTCGTTCCTGGCAAGCGGGATTGTTTCTCGGAGCAGTCATCATGCTCGGTAGTTCGGTCATCGCACAATACCTCCACCTCCCGGAGTCGCATGACATCATTCTGCTGGGATTCGGGACGGCAATCTATGTCCCCCTGGGTGTGCGACGTGGCATGTTGCAGGGTATCTACGACTTTCGCCGCCTCGCACTGAATTTCGTTTTGGAAGCATTGATCAAGATTGTCGGTGCCTTGATCATGCTCCACTACGGCTTAGGTGTCACCGGGGTCATCGGCGCGGTCGTAATTTCAATTGCGCTTGCGTATGCCACTTCCGGCTCGAAACTGGAACAAGCCTCGAAAGTACGAATCCAGGTGAAGGCTTCATTCCGGGAGGGGATGCAGGCTACCGTGTTCTTCTTCGGACAAGTCATCATCAGCAACCTGGATATCCTTCTCGTAAAGCATTATTTCCCCCCTCGTGTTGCGGGTCTGTACGCAGTCGTGGCTCTGGTCGGACGGGTCGTATACATGTTCTCGTGGTCGGTGATCAGCAGCATGTTTCCTGTATCTGCTGCCACTTCCCATCAGCGGGCGAGCCGAACCGTCCTGCAAAGTGCTCTTTGGCTCGTGACCGGTATGACTTCATTATTCACCATGGCTGTGTGGTTGGCGCCCACATCGCTTTGGAGGACAGTTCTTGGAGCGACATTCCTGGATGTCGGCAGCGCACCTTTCTCCTCGCTCCTTGGTTCTTATAGTGCGATGACCAGCGTGTATGCGGTTGCTGTTGTGTTGCTGACGTACGAAATGTCTCGCCGGATTGCTAATGCGACCTGGATCCAACTCGCCTTCAGCGGGCTGTTGCCGCTAGGCATCATGATCTTCCACAACACTCTGCAGCAGGTCATCATGGTGCAACTGGTATTGATGTTCGGCCTGCTGTTAGCCGTTAGCGTACCTTTCTGGCCCGTTATTTCCTCCTCTCAAGAACAATTCGAGCCTTCGAGATTAGCTGGCTTCGCCAAGATCCGAAGTGCTTCGGAAGCAGAAATAATTGCCGAGTTTCTGAAAGCTGAGTTCTATCAACCGGAGTTCGATACCTATCGCGAAAGGTTTGCGAGTATTGTTTCGGATCCTGACGTTACCAATGAGCGCGACAATGCGATTCGGAAAACCCTGTTATTCCGTCGCCGTGGACGCCTCTGGCGGGAATTGCCGAACGATACGCAATGGTGGCAGATCGAACTCCAATCGTCCGATGTACCCCGCATCCGCGCCTTTCCACGAAAGCAGTGGCGCAAGTTTGCAGAAGGGGACTTTTATCTGACTCGCATGATCGAAAGAATCAAGACAACGGTTGAGTGTGAGGACAAGAGCCCGTTCTCGGCCAAAATGCGATCTGTCGCCGCAGACTTGCAAGAGCATCGCGTGCCTAATTCAGTGCTGCTGATTGGTGTGGATGAGACTGGCCCGCTCACCATTATCGAGGGAAATCATCGCATGGCTGCCGCGATGCTGCTATCGCCAGACGCAGTATCACAACAATTTCGGTTTTATTGCGGGCTGTCGCCCCGAATGACACGGTGCTGCTGGTATCGGACCGACTTCCGAACCCTTACACATTATGCGGGCAACATGATCCGGTACATCTTTCATGACCGGGACTACTACGTAAGGTGGATACTACGAAACGAGTTCGGGGATGCAAGCCTCGACTGACGGCCACTCGGCCGGCGCATGAAATTTACGGTTGAGGATTGGACATGGGTTCGATACTCTGCGCCTGGTATCGACGACCATCGAAGCGAGCCTGAACGATTACGTCCGCGCCCTGTCTCAAGCGCAGCTTAGCGTCCTGGGAGAGTGAATCTAGCGCCACTTCGAACGTGTTTTCGCTTGCGCTTTCAGCAAGCGTCAGGTGTCCATCACGAAGATCGACAACAACAATTCTCCCCGCGAACGTAAACGTGCTACCCGGGCGAGCCAGTATCTCGATCTTCTGAGCAGAATTGCTCCCTTCAGAGCCTGACCGAAACGTCACGTGTACAAGCGAGCCGGCAACTAAGTCTGTCGCGGGCACAGCACGCCCGTCGGCCTGGACCTCGGTCGCTCCACCGATATGGATGGAGAAAGGTTGGGAAGAGATCAAGTCTCGTACCCGCAAAACCCTTTCCGCAGCGTCGTAGTCGATCACTTGGCCTCTGGCCTCGCCGACGGACGCCCCCGTCCCGATTCGTATCGTCTTTGCAAAGATTCGACCATCCTTCGAAATGGTATCGGCGTAGATTCTTGTGCCCGGCCGAATATCGCGAACTGAAAGCACATTCATTCCCTGCAAAATCTGCGTCCGGACATCAAAGTCCAAAGTTAGATCCTTGCCGCCAAAAGCCCGAACAACTATTCGGTCACGGATAGGATCCGTTCGCACCACCGTCCCCCCGATCAGGCTGACTTCCGATCTGGGAAGAGGAGGCAGATCGAGCGAGGTATCCGTCGCGGCAGACTTGCTCTCGCTGCGCGCGGGAGGAGGGACAGGCGTCTGAGCATGGCAGGGTGGGAGAACCGCGCCTATCCACAAGACTCCGATCAGAAAAAGGTTCAGCCGCATTCGCGGTATTCGATGGCAAACCAACCCTAAATGGTTGGTTAAAAAAACTACTGGGAACGACCAAACGCTCGCCCTTGGCTCAGCATCAAAGCTGCCGACCTATGAAACTTAATCACGCCCGGGCGATGTGCATGGCAGTAGGGATCGTTCAAGTCGTACTCATTTGCCTTCTTGCCACTGTGCCCAGCCCGGCCCAGCGGGGCGATCTTCGATTGCCGTTGCCGACAAAGACTCGCGCTACCCCTGTCCAACAGTTGAACCGTGACGGTGTTAAAGAACTGAAGCGTGGACACGTCAAAAAAGCCAAACAGCATTTCGTAAAGGCCTATCTCCTTGATCCGGACGACCCGTTTACTCTGAATAACCTCGGTTATATCGCCGAGATTGAAGGTGACGTTGACCGCGCTTTGAAATATTACCAACTTGCCGCCAACACCAGCACCGAGGCCGTAATCGACGAAGCCAGCAGGAAAGGACTGAAGGGACAATCGGTAAACATGGCGTTCCAGTCGTCGAAGACGTCCGTTTACCAGGGAAATAAGGCGAACTTCCAGGCCATGACGTTGCTTGAGAAAGGACGGGTCTTCGAAGCCGAGAGGGTGCTCAAAGAGGCCCTCCAGAGCAATCCGAAGAATCCGTTTCTTCTCGACAGCCTGGGATTTGTGATGGAGTCCGAAGGCGATTTGCAGGCTGCCTTGCAGTACTACACCGAAGCGGCAAACCTGCACTCGGACGAGCGTGTTCTGCTTACTCCACAAAAAAAATGGCGAGGCAAAACGATCAGCGAGATCGCGGAGCACAATGCTGTAGAAGTCAGACAGTCAATTGAAAAGGGCGAAGACACGGCAGCCCAAGTCGCTCGATTGAATCTGCGCGGGGTCGCCGCCTTAAACCATAACGATGCGTCCGACGCCCGCAAATTCTTTACAGACGCGTATCAAATAGATCCTCAAAATGCGTTCACCCTGAACAACCTCGGGTACATCGACGAACTCAGCGGGGACCGCGAAACCGCCGAGATGTATTACGAAGCCGCACGGGTTGCGCGACAAGCGAATGAACGGGTGACATACGCAACGCGAGCGGACGCAGAGGGACGAAGGGTGGGGCCGCTCGCGGAAACCAATCAGGACGCAGTAGAAGTTACTCTCAAGGCGATTCAGCAGAGAAAGCGTCAATCGCGGCGACCGGTTCAGTTGATCGTTCGGTCTGCAAGCGTCCAGCCTTCCGCCAATGAACCCAAGCAGCCAGCGCCGATCGGAGTTCCTACCCCATCGCTGCCGCCGCCGCGGTTGCCGGATCGCGATATTGCTCCTCAAGACAAACAACCGTCGGCACCACCGAGTGAGCCTCAAATCCAGCCATCGATGCCCACTCCCCCGCCGCCTCCAACCGCTGCCCAACCCCCGGTCACTCCGCAGGGGCATCAATGAGGTACAAGCCTCTTGATCATTTCGAATTTTGTTTTGGTTCTCTTAAGACTGATCCCAGGAGTTCTTTGATGACTAAGTCTCGGTTCTCGGGAAGCGTGCTCTTGCTCGCAATTACTATTCCCTTAATTTGCGCGTTAATTGGGTGCCAAGGCCTCACCAAAACCGCGACCACCGCGACTACCACTGGCAACAGTCTGCAGACTTCCGTGAATCACATCATATTTATCGCTCAGGAAAATCGATCGTTCGATCATTATTTCGGAGCCATGCGGCAATATTGGGCAAATTACGGCTACCCCGACCAGGCCTTTGATGGCCTGCCGCAATTTCCAACGAATGCAGCCAGTGGAGCGCCACCCGCCAATCCAGGATGCGATCCGGCTTTTGCTTTTCCGGGAAGTGATTGCACCATGGATTCACAAAGTCCGCCGGTCCAGTCCTATCACCTCTCAACTCAGTGCGTAGAAAATCCAAGTCCATCATGGAATGAGAGCCACGTCGATTTCAACCTCTCCAATCCATCTTCAGGCACGGCTACTCTTGATGGTTTCGTTTTCACAGCCGCTCATGATGCGCGCAACATTCAGCCTCCTTTCAATGACGTTACCGGACAACGGGCGATGGGCTATTACGATGGCGGGGACCTGAATTACTACTACTTTATGGCCTCGAACTTTGCGACCTCGGATCGCTGGTTTTCTCCTGTGATGAGTCGTACCACTCCTAATCGAATGTACCTCATGGCTGCGACTTCCCAGGGCCACGGTTATCCGCTTGGGCCGACCAGCACGCTCGTGACTGCTCCCGTAATCTTTCAAGAACTTCAGCAGGCTGGCATCACGTGGAAAATCTACGTCCATCCGGGCCCAGACGGCTGCACCACTGCACAATGCCTGTTTCAACTCAGCTACATTCAGAATTTCACGTACGGCCAAACAGTCCTCAGTCAGTTTCCTCAAAACATCGTTCCAGATACGCAATTCATCAGCGATGCGAAGAATGGCACTCTGCCTCAGGTCTCGCTTATCGAGCCAGCTTCACCAGTCGGTCTCGACGAGCACCCTTCTGACCTCGATGCCAATCCGCCTTGCTGTAGTGTTCAAGCGGGAGCTAACTACGTCTCCACACTCGTCGGGGCTCTGATGAATGGCCCATCCTGGAAGGACTCCATTTTCATCCTGACCTTCGATGAGTTCGGCGGATTTTACGATCACGTGTCGCCCCAGCCCGCCGTGAGCCCCGACGGTATTCCTCCGTCCGACTTGCAGCCCGGGGACGTTTGCACAACGGCTAGCGGGCCGACATGCGACTTCGTCTACACCGGCTATCGAGTCCCGCTCATTGTCATCTCACCCTTCACGAAAAAGAATTATGTGTCCCACACGACGGCGGACCTCACCGCCATCCTCAAGCTGATCGAGACCCGATTCAATGTTCCGGCGCTCACCAAACGAGACGCGGCGCAAATGGATATGAGCGAGTTCTTCGATTTCGTGAATCCGCCATGGGTCACTCCTCCCAGTCCGCCTGCACAGAATGTCAGCGGGCCTTGCTATCTAGATCACTTGCCGTAGTTGGGAGGAGGATGGACCGAAGGACCTGCTGGATGTCAAACGACAAGGCCGAGAGCGACTTCGCCTAATTCGGGTCGCCTAATTCGGGCCGCCGGGCTCCGACACCAGCTTCTCCTCAGCAGGACGGTTCCAAGTGAGAAGTCGTCGTTCCAACCGGCGTACTGCCCAGCTTCGTGCCGGCGTCCAGCGCCGGAAGCGGCGAAGCCGTGAAAACGACTTCAGCATTTTCACGCGTTGCTGCATATCGAAGGAATGAATGTATTGCCGGATGATCTGAGGCATGCTCATCTGCAACGCGGCGCTGAAGTTTTGTTGCGCCATGACCGCGAGACGGTCTGGCGATCCAATCAGCGTCAAGAGTTTTTGCGCGAGACTATCTACATCGTTGGCTGTGAAGAATTCCATCGAGACGAATTCCTGCTGAGCAAGTTCGACGAAATCATCAATATCGGGAGCGAGTATGGGCAAACCATATTGACACGCCAGATGAGCAACTCCACTCGATCCTGCCGAGGACGTGTACGGTAACACCGTCAAGCTTGCTGTCCGAAAGAGATTCGAAAGCGACTCCTCCGGTACATATCCCAAAAATCGTATGCGGGGATTGTGCTTCATCGACTCCGCGACCCCTCGTACGTACCCTGGTGTCTTAGGATGGTCACCACCTGCAATGACCAGCTCAGTCTGGGGCAATTGCGACTGAATAGCTTCAAATGCATTTACCAGCACCTCCAGTCGCTTGTACGTGCCCCATTTGCCAAAAGCGAGGACACGGTGTACAGGATTGCCGCGTAAGGCAAAGTTCGGCGGTTCGGGACGACTTGCAAAGATTCCGTGATGTCGCACATTGACCGCTCCGCGCCGGTATTTCCGACGCAACGTACGATGGTAGGCGGGCAGTAGTACCGAAAGGGAATTGGCAGATAGGAGCAGATGAGTAGCGACGTTTCCCGCGATGCTATATAAGAGGGGCGATTTCACCCCGGCATCCGCCAGGTTCACGGTCTCAAAAAGTTGATGCAGGGTGACATGTGTGTAGCAGGAGCAAAGTCTCGTTAAAGCAGGAGCAGTCAGCCCAAAGAACGCGGGCAGCGGCTTCCCACCGAAGCTCGCGAAACCTAGGTTGAACCACACGACATCCGGCTTGAGTCGTCGGATTGCCCGAATGAGCGAAAGGGCATTTCCCAGGCGGTTGAAAGCCCAGCAGCGAATGACTGTGAACCCAGGCAACTCCGGCATGGGTTCCGACAAGTCATCACCCAAAATTATCAACTCTATCCCGGTCCGCTGGCGGAGTTCATCCGCGATATGGAATCCGTATTCGTTGAGCGCCTGACGGCTGGGTGGAAATGCAGTTACCAGCACAATCTTCATTGGGGACTCGGGCGGAGGAAGAGGTCTCGAGAGAGTTTCCCGAGCAACTGCAGATAGTGAAACGCGACGGCCGCGCCTGCTTTGCTCTTACCTGCGCGTCGGCGACCGAATCGATACGGAATCTCACGCGCTGAGAAAATATGCGCTCGAACCAGGATCTCCAATAACAATTTAAAGCCCTTCGCCTCAAATGAGAAACCATCAATTGCTTTCCTGCGCACGATGAAAAATCCTGACATCGGATCCTTTACACGAACACCTTTCCGCTGTAGTGGAAGCGTAGCCCATGTGCTTGCCCTGGAAATGGCAACGCGTAAGGGATTCCACCCGCGTACGCCATCTTTGCTGGCATAACGGCTCGCGATCGCAATGTCGCACCCTTCGGCAATCGCCGCTAGCAATTCAGGAAGCAAGTCAGGAGGATGTTGCAGGTCGGCATCGATCACACCAAGCAACTCAGCATCCGAATGATTCCAGCCGTGAATTACGGCGCCTGCCAAGCCACGTTCTCCACGGCGGGAGAGAATCCTGATGCGCCTATCTGCTTCCGCATACTGTTGCACGAGTTCGGCTGTCCCATCGCTACTGCCGTCATCGACAATGATTATTTCGTAGTTAACGCCGACTGGCTCTAGAGCGTGTTGAACCATGCCAAGAAGGGTCTCAATGTTTCCAGCCTCATTCAGGGTCGGTACCACCAATGCGAATCTATCGTGCAGCCCAAGGCGTGTCACAGACTTCTCCGGCGAACAAAGTGAGTGTGAGATGGCGTCACTGGGCAGACAAGTTGTGTGCCTTTTCACACGCAATGTTTTGTCGGCTTTGTTCTACCGGGAATTACTGAGAATTGGAGTGCGCGGGCCACTATTCAAGGCCGCATTATTGCTCGAGGACGCGGCATTGTGCGGTAAGTGTGCAACAATCTGCTGCTGTACTTCGGCAATGCTTCCTGGGGCGATTACGATCAGCTCCGGCACAAGCCTCGTTAATCCGAGAAACGCACGTCGGTATTCGTGCATAAAAGCAAGCGGATATTCCGGTTTTCTGCCAAACGCATCATCTGGCGATGCGTCCAGAATAAATCCTGCATCAGGCGTGGGTGCAATTGCAGCTAGAAGCCGCACGTAAGTGCGAGCCAACCAGTGTCGTGCACGAATTTGAACAATTTGGTCGTATATGTAGCGATCGAAAATAACGAAGTCCGAGTTTGTTTTGCGTAGCTGGCGCGCAGCTCTGCGCAGGCGCAAACAATCAAAGAGGTAAAAAATCGAACGGACAAGCGTTAAGTACCAAGTGTGGACGTTTTTATCGTTTCGAAGAAGCGGAGAGTGATCTGAGGATCGCTTATTTCCGAGAGTCCGGAGACTTATGCTAGCGCGGATGCGTGATAGGACAGCAATATCATCCCAAAACGTAACGCGAACGACACGAAACCCTTGCTTGCTCAGGCTCTTCGACAGGCTCTCAATTTGCGTGCTTTTACCCGCGCCATCGATTCCAGAGAAGGTTACGATCCTCCCGACGTGATCAGTCATAAGCGAGTCATTAAGGCTCACACATCGCGCACGAATGGAATAAATAACAGTTGCCGCGTCTTAATCAGGGAGCCCCAGGCGGTTTCGATGGACTACCCTTCGACAAGGCAAATGCCGAGCCTACGGCTACGCAAGCTCCCGCGATCAGGCCTGCCTTTATCAGTAACGATCGTCTCTGCCGTTGTTTTGCCGGAGCGATGGCCGCTCCAACTGGACGGGCGGCAGGGCTACCCTTCACGGTAGGCGCTTTTGCACCAGCTGCCCCCGAGGGCACCGACTCTGGATTCTGTTGTTGTGATACATCGTTCTGGCCCTGCTGAGCTGGCTGCGCAGGCGCCGGAGCATCTGGTAATTCCTGATGCACCGGAGAAGCCGCAGAATTGCTCTTGTCTTGACCCTGAGTGGACTGTTGCGGTCGGTTCGAATCATCGGGCACCTGCGTCGGCCGAGTCTGATCAATTTCCTGGGTGCTCTGGGAAAGAGGCTCCGCGAGTGCGGTCGCACTCGAAAGGATCAGGATAAGTATGGTGTTGAGGATTCTCTGCATTCCACTGTTCATCGATGATCGCCCTCCCTTGTGCCGGTTTGCAGGCCTGGGCCTACGAGGCGGCGATAGGCTGCACCAAGCCGTCATGTTGATATCGGTGCAGCGTGCCGCCGTTCACAGCCTCAGAAACAGAAGAGAATATGTCGAGAACAGAAGCGAGCCGAGTTAATTCAAGGATCACAGCTGTTTGTGGGGAGCCTGCAACTACAGATACTCGACCATCTGCCTGCTCAACCTGTTCGACGCATTCAAGCAGCAACTCGATGGCGTCCGGCGCCATCTCAGCCGACTCCGGTATGTCAAGCACCAACTGTGGCCGATACGTGCGGCGGGCCAGGTTGCGGACCTCGGAGAGAAACGACTTTCGGCGAGCGAAGTTACGGCTTTGAGGAAATTCCTTAATGACGACCGGTCCTTTAGACGTCATGAGTATCTCCCCGGACGGGCATTAGAGCTTGCGCATCGGTGCCCCAATCGCAACCAATAAGGTTCCCGCCTTCAGAAGCGGCACTCGCCGTACGTGTAACTGCAGATGTAACGTGATATCTGCGCGCCGCCAAGGCAGCACGGCCGAGGTCGACTGTCACGCCTCGCTCAAGCTGCTCCAGTCGAGCTCCATCCACCACCGAATTTCTGACGTGCAGACCGGGAGCGAGATAAGTATTCGGCAAAATGCATGCATGGTCCAAGGTGGTACCCATGTCAATTTCGCAGTTCTGCTCGACGGAAGAGTAACCTGTGACAATCACGCCTGCATGGATCCGGGTGTGGGCGCCGATGTAGCAGGGTCCTTGAATCCTGGCCGAAGCATCGACACGAGCGGTCGCGTCGATCCAGATCTTTTCGTCAGCCTGATGTCCGGCGGGCTGGATACCACAACGCCCTTCCAAAGCATCTTCCACCAACTGCCGGTACGCCATCGTCGATGAGAGACGTGAAACATACCCGCGAAAGTTGTAGCGCGATGACTTCAGTGTTTCATCAAGACCGCATCGCAGTCCGCTCTTAAGGACAGCCCCGCGATTGAGAAGGCTGATTCCTAGAGGGCCTTTCTTGTCAAACACGCGCGTAATTCGATTTCGTCCCTGGTGATGAAATTGAATCAAATCAGCAAAGTCGATTTCAGCGTAAGAGCCCGAAAGAATTAACAGGATCTGTTCTACGCCCTCTTTCACCCAATCCGTGACGCGAACTGGCGATTGTTCGTCGCGGTCCACTACCGAAAGTATGCCCACGCCCAATTCGCGAACCCGATCAATCCACCTTTCCACCACGGTTTTTCCCACGACAGGCCAAGACGAACTCCAAGAATTCGTACCCTCCCCCGATTGGTGACTGGATCCCTGCGTTACCACCAGTGCTCCGAGTTGCACGTGATGTTTCCCCTTATATGGTCGTCTCTGCCAAGTCCTGGATTGCAGACGCGAGAACCAGGCTTGCAGGTGTATTTTGTGGCGGCACTTTCGCGCCGCTCTGTTGAACTGCCAGTCGTGCTTCAGGTAGAGAACAGGATTCCTTCTCTATAAAAACCGGATCGTCCACTGGTATGCTTCGCCGTGCGAGGCTATCCCTCATGGTCCTTTCCATGTGTCTCGCCAAGTGTCGTCGGGAAGCGAGGCATTCACGAATTCTCTGCTTCGCCTTGTGCAACTGGGATTTTGAATTTCCAACGGAACAGCGAAGCAGCTTAGCGATTTCCCGGTGCCCATAGCCACCGATTTCGTGTAACTCGAATATCGTTCTATATCCTGCAGGAAGAGCCTCAAGTGCGCGTGCCAATGCGATTCGATCGAGCGAGCGACTGAGCCGATTATCATGTTGACCAAATTCGCGCTTACTCGTTTCCCCTCCGGCGGGTTGATCCAGGGAAGCGTGCGGTGTGGACTGCCGCCGAAAATGCATCAGAGCGGTGTTCACTGCGACCCGATGGAGCCACGTCGAAAGAGCCGACTCGCCGCGGAATGTGGCAAGTTTTCGGAAAGCCTGAATGAACGCTTCCTGCGTCAGGTCGTCGGCATCGGCGGTGTTGTTCGTCATGCGCAGACATACCGCATAAACTCGCCCTTTATGCGTTTGGAACAGTGTTGAAAACGCGTCCACATCGCCGCGCAGCGCTCTCTGTACGAGAACACTGTCGGAATTACGTTTTTCGGTTTGATTACTCCTTGGTTTAACATCCACAGCCTTCACGTCTTTAGACTCCGTAGTGCGAAAATACGGCTTCCGTATGCAGGGCAACATCAGGCTCGCGCCGTATTCCGATAAATGCTTTCCTGTAACACTCTAGTGCGAGCTGTCGAACGTCATGCGGGCGTACAAGTACAAGTATTGGTGTCTCTGGATGTTTTCGAACCGAGATTGGTCCACGAAATTGCTCATGAACGGAAATGTTTTTCGCTACACGCGCTGAGTCGTGAGCCTACAGAGTTCTCTGGATGGCACGAACACCCGGTCTCGCTTAACTATCAGTGCGGTGAACCTGTAAGACTCCATCCACATCGGGCGTGAGCCGACAGCGTCGGCTCCCGCCTCCCGCCTACGATTCAGAATCCTCGACGAGAAGTGATAAACGCAGCGGGAAATTCGCAAGTCAATCTCACATTTAGCTGCGGCCGTTCAGACTCTCTCAGCGCCCTATTTCTCCAGACCGGCGCAAGCTGATCCGTCCCCGACGTGGCATTCACCAGCGCACTACGCGCTTCCAGAGGTCTTAGAACCTTCGAGTAAAAAACATGCGCTCAATTCCTTGAGATTCCCCTCAAGCCCCACCTAGAATCGCCACATACCCAACAACGAAGCCTGTTTTGCTCAGCCCGTTCTGATCCAAAGGCAGGAAAGGTTTGTTCCGATGAAGACGTTTGCCTTGATTTTTGCGCTTGGGGTTTCTGCCCCTGCGGTAGCGGGCGTGTCGGTGACCGCCCCGCTGAGCAACAGTTCGGTCGCCACAACGGTGCAGTACGTTGCCACCGCAAGCACGACGTGCTCAAAGGGCGTGTCTGCGATGGGTATCTACACAGCACCCAACGTGCTGGCCTACACCGTCAACGGCTCCTCTTTAAACACGTTGCTGAACCTCAGTCCCGGAACGTATCAGACCGTTGTTCAGGAGTGGGATAACTGTGGTGGCGTGGACAAAACGAACGTGACCATTGTGGTGAAAGGGAGTGCCGCTGAGGTCCAGGTGAGGGCGCCTGCGAATAACGCGAACGTTGCCACTCAGGTTCAATACGTCGCGACTGCGAGCAGCAGTAGTTGTGCGAACGGCGTTTCGGCTATGGGAATATACACGGCGCCCGGCGTTCTCGCATACTTGGCGAAGGGCGCAAGTCTGAACACGATCTTGAATCTGAATCGCGGCACTTACAATACGGTTGTTCAGGAATGGGACAACTGCGGTGGAAGCGCCAAAACGCCGATCACAATCAACGTCGCCGGTTCGACCAGCGCCCAAGCCTCCGGCGTAGTCGTGTCTGCTCCCGCCAATAACGCTACGGTGAGTCCTTCCGTCCAATTTGTTGCTTCGGCCACGAGCCCATGCAAGGCAGGCGTTGCTGCGATGGGCATCTATCCCAGCCCCGGAAATCTGGTGTACAAGGTCAACGGAAGTTCATTGAACACCGTCTTGAACCTGGGCGCTGGCACCTATCATGCGGTCGTTCAGGAATGGGACAACTGCGGCGGGAGCGCGACTGCGCCCGTTGTGATCACTGTCGGTTCTGGCAGCCCGTCGCCGAACGGAACCTCGGGGCAATTTGCCAATCTACATCAGAAGTCCGGCTGGACTGGATACGCCTTGCTACCACCGCTTTACAATATTTGCCCTTACTGCGTTCCTGCTGGTCCGCAGACCACATGGTCAATGACGCAGGGCGTCTGGTCCCCCGCCTTGACCGGAAGTTCCTCGCGCATGGATGTAGGCGGGCAGACTCTGTACTCCGATGTGCTGTGGAACAACCACCTCATTGGAGATTTTTCCTCGCAAGGGCTTCCGGATTCGAATCACTCTATTATTCCGAACGTCCACAACTTCACGTACGATGTCTATTTTTACGCGCAAGACATCAGCGCCGCGCAAGCCCTGGAATTCGACATCAACCAGTTTGTCAATGGACAGTCATTTATCTGGGGACATGAATGCAGGATTGCGGGAGGCAACGAGTGGGACATCTGGGACAACCCAGGGCAAAAATGGCACCCCACCGGAGTTCCTTGCAATCCAGTCAGCAACTCGTGGAATCACCTGGTCATTCAAGCTCAGAGAACGTCGGATAATCACCTGCTGTTTAAATCCATTTCTCTGAACGGCCAAACAGCCACTTTGAATTACTACGAGAGCCCCACTCCTTCAAACTGGTACGGCATTACTGTCAATTACCAGCAAGATGGAAACTACAAACAACAGCCTTATTCGATCTGGCTGGATCGCTTGACGTTCTCGTACTGGTAGTCGAGTCGGCTACGACCGGCACGGGGGAGATCACCTTGAGGTGGTCTCCCCTTAATTTTTTCCTTCGTAATATCCCCTACTTCACTGGGTGCCCTCCCGATCTTCCCTCCGGCGATCCTCAGTTGTTTCGCTTAGCAAGTGCTATTCGCTAAGTGTTTTTCCGGAGGACCCTCTGTAATCTTCTGTATTAACCAGCTTGTAAATACAGTATGGGGTGCAGGACCCAAACCCACTTGAGGAACTGAACGCATGAGGTATCTCCCGGTTTTTGCGCTGCTCGTGTTTCTGGTGGCTTGCGGAGTTAACCCAAACCCCGCAAATCCCGACCTCACCCCAATCGCCAAGCCCAATACAACGCAAACGTACGACATGCTCAGCTGGATGACAATGAGTCCGACTTTAAGCAGCGGTCACCACATGGCAGGAACTGCAAACTCCCTCTACACCACCATGACTTCCAGTCGCATGTACTGGACCAAAACTCAGGCAGGCTATCCCTGGGACGTTCAGCTGTTTGACAAGAACTTCATTTATCTCTGGGTGACTGAGCTGGACTGGAAAAATCCGCGAAGTTTCAAAGTGTTCCACAGTCCGACGCTCGGAAAGTTCAACCTGCCCCTAGTCCCGCGTTGGGCCAAAGGCGGATACCCTGGATCGAGCATCAAGATCAGCGATTCTTCGTACGAAATTCATTCCGATTGCAACACGTTCGTCAAAAAGAATCTCGGACATGTGATCAACGAGGTCTGGGGACCCTACAAAGAATCATTGGGAGGTCAGCTTCCAAACAATCTCGAAACTTTGGTTATCAGCTACCGCTATACTTGCGATCCCAATTATTCCAATTGCTTCAACAAAGAGGAGTATCACGTAGCCAAACCCTATGGCCTCGTGAAATGGCAGCACCAGAGCCTTGGCTCTGACGGAACCTACAATCCTCCCGATAACGTTACCTATTTCAATCATGTCGTTTCAGGTCAAGTATCGCCTGTCACTGCCTGCTTCTGACGGACAACCCTTTTAGGACGCTAATGACGAGGCCGCCTGTAAGCAGGCGGCTTTCCTTCTTTTGGCAGGTACTGGAAAGACTTTGGATCGAATTCGATTGCAGAACCCATAGCTTTCTTGGTCCCCGATTCCTTGTAGTCGAGTAATCTCTGTAGTTACTTCTTGATAATCAAGCAGCGGCTTTTCATCAAGTCGGCCGAACAACCCTGCACGGTTTCCAACTCATCCATCCGGAGTTCCGTACCTCGAGAGGTGTGACTTGGCCCGTTCTTCGGTGTCGTTCGTCAAGTTCGGCCCTGTTCCTATGCAGCCGCATTCGCTCGCGCAAGACTCAACCATCGCGAAAACGGTGCTGTTCCTGTCTCTCACCCTTTTGCTGTCTTTGCCGGCCCTCGGACAGAGTCCTTCGCAAGGCCCCCCAACAGGCCCGCCCGTATCCACACCCCAATCTCCCAGCATTGCCCCCGATGACAAGGGTTCCCAGGATGTACAGGGCGACGCCGGCCAATTTGTCTTCAAGAAGAAAGTCGAAGAAGTGATCCTTCACGCCGTCGTAGTCGATCAGCAGAATGATCTGGTCTCAAATTTGCCCCAGACCGAGTTTCGTGTCTTTGAGGATGGCAAACCGCAAGAGATAACCTCTTTCCATCAGGAAAAGGTCCCGGTAGCTCTAGGAATTCTGATCGACAACTCAGGCTCGATGCGTCCCAAGCGTGAAGGTGTCAATCGCGCCGCGCTAAATCTGGCACGCTCCAGCGATCCTCAGGACGAGATATTCATCGTGAATTTCGGCGAAGAGTCTTACCTGGATCAGGATTTCACGAACGATGTAAGCAAATTGCAAGCCGCCTTGGGCAAAATCGAAACACGCGGCAGTACGGCCCTCTACGACACGATCGTTGCGTCAGCGGCTCATATGAAACAAGGTGCGGGCTTGCAGAAACGCATCCTCTTGGTTGTGACCGATGGCGAAGATAATGCCAGCCAGGAATCTCTTGACGAAGCGCTGCAGCAACTGCAAAAGAAAGACAGTCCGGTGGTCTATATGATCGCCCTCCTCAACCCGGCGAGACGCACAAGTTCTGCCATTCGAGCTCTTCAAACAATCAGCCAGAACACTGGAGGCACAGCTTACTTCCCAACCGATGTTCGGGAGGTAGACTCCATCACCCGCAATATCGCTTCCGCCATCCGCAGCCAGTACGTGATCGGCTACAAGTCGTCCAGCAATGCCACGGGACACGTCTATCACGCCATCCAAGTCGACGCATATGACTCCAGTCACCGCAAACTACGGGTCCGCACAAGGACTGGATACTACAGCGACTCGGTCGGTGGAGCTCCTTAAAACTATCGTGCTTCGCATTCTGAACCGGACAGGATTCATGCGAACAGCGCAAGCTCGTGCAGAATTTCGATTTCATGCACGCCAAGTTAGAACCAGTCCAGCAAATACCATGCTCATGATGACTGCCGCCAGCCACCCCAGCACTTTTAAATAGGCTGGCAAAACGAACGTCCCCATTACCTTTCGGCTGGTTGCCATTGCCATAATCACCATCATCAACGGAACTGCGGCGATTCCATTCAGTACAGCCGCCCAGAACAGGGCCTTAATCGGGTTAAGGGAAGTAAAGTTGAGTGCTGCGCCGACCGCGGTGCAAGTGGCAATCGTGCCATAGAACTTCTTTGCATCGGCAGGTTTCCGCTCGAGGCTTGCATTCCAACGAAACGCTTCGCCGAGTCCATAGGCCGCCGACCCCGCAAGCACAGGAACTGCTAGTAAACCTGTTCCAACAATTCCAGCGGAGAACAGAAAAAAGGCCCACCGCCCCGCAAGCGGTTGGAGCGCCTTTGCGGCCTGTGCGGCTGTGGCAATATCGTTTTCACCTATTTCGTGCAGCGTCGCCGCCGTCGTCAGGATAATGAAGAAGGCGATTAGGTTGGAGAACGCCATCCCGAAGTAGGTGTCTGTTCGGATCCGGTTGAACTGGGCAAAAGCTTGGCTCGGCGCCCGACGCAGAGCTTTTTCACCACGCGTCGTTCTTACCTCCTCCGCCTCCTGCGAAGCCTGCCAAAAGAATAAATAAGGACTGATCGTGGTTCCCAAAACTGCGATCAAAGCGAGGAAATACGCCTTGCTAAGCGAGATATGAGGAGCAAGCGTCCCTTGGAGAACCTCGGGCCAGGAAATGTGCACAAAGAACGCCGCTGCCACGTACGCCAAAAGCGACAGCGTCAGCCACTTCAGATAATGCGCGTATCGGTTGTAAGGAATAAGAAACTGCGCAATCACTGAGAGGGCCGCCAACAGCGATCCGTATAACCCAACAGGACCTGGCAGAATGAGCCGCAGCGCGGCGTCCATGGCCTGAATATCTGCGCCCAGGTTAAATACATTCGCGAGCACGACCAGTGTGACAATTCCGTATAACAACCTTGGATGACGAAGCCTCACATTATTCGCAATGCCGTGTCCGGTTACCCTCCCTATCCGCGCACAGATTTCCTGAAACGCCGACATCAGTGGATAAGAGACCACCATGGTCCACAACATCCCATAGCCAAATTGGGCGCCGATCTGGGAGTATGTGCCAATACCACTCGGATCGTCGTCCGAGGCGCCCGTAACCAGACCGGGTCCCAGCCGAGAAAGAAATGCTTTCAGTGAAAAACTTAAGCCAGCGTGCGGAGCAGCGGCGCATGGCTGCTGGGTCTCCGTGTCAGGCGACGGTACCGGGACAGCACGCGACGGAGACCTCGTTCCATTCGCAGACATATGCGCCGAGTTGAAGCTTACGTTTGGATGCGTTCCGTGCGAGCTTCAGCTGGCTTTCTGTTGGCCCTCGGAAACTGGAAAAACTGATATGGAGAGCGTTGATAAGGAAGCGGGCGTAAGATTTGAAATCGCCGTTCGCCTGCCGTTGAGAGAAACGGATCGGATCTTGCATTCATTAGCTGCGAACGGCGATTCCTCGAGAGACTCAGTAGACTCAGTTATCCGGCTCGCTTCATCGGCTTGTCGGTCTTCTGAAAGTCCGCGCTGGCTTCACCCGCAGAAGCGATATCTTGTGCACCAGTGCGCTCAAGAATGTCTTTCGCCTTTCGCGTCCAGTCGGAATTGTCGCTGTGTACGGACAACAGGATTCCACCTTCTCGGATTCGACCTTCGTACCTCTTCGCCTCGTATTCAGGTATGCCCATCCCGATCAGCATGCCTGTGATTCCCCCGATGGTTCCGCCCACACCGACGCCTGCAAGTGCCGCCATGATAGGACCGGCCGCGACCAGTGGCCCGACTCCAGGGATCGCCAGGGTGCCGATGCCTGCTAGCCATCCCAGCGCACCTCCCAACACAGCTCCCGCCCCAGCTCCTGCCGTGGCGCCTTCAGGAGCCTTGGTGCCTTTCTTGTGCGCGAAATCCTTGGTTCCCGCATTCTCGGGAAACAGCACCGAGACGTCGGTGTTACGAAAACCTGCCTCTCGGAGAGCGTCGACCGCTCCCTCGACCAATTCACGTGTTGAATAGATCCCAAACACCGCCGTATTTTTTCCTGCCATGACTGAAAATTCTCCTCGCTGATGAAATATTTATTCTTTCGATGCTACTTGCAGTTCTTTGCGAGTTTGCCCTGCAGTGAGCATTCGCCTTCGTATTGTCGGGAGCACTCTGCCCGCTCCTATTGTCGCCTTGCGCTGCGGCGATCCCATAGCACTCAAACATCAGGACGCCACACCAATGAAAGCCAACAAGAAATTGCCATTTTCGAAACTATTCAAGATTCCTTTCTACATTCGAAGAATGCTGTCAACCACCACAGCCTTCAGGGGCACTCGAAATGTTGCGATATTCTGTCCGACCCTAATTTGTCGGTGGAGTGATCACCATCGAGTTCTTGCTGTAAATTTTTCCGCTGACGCAGAGTTTTAGCTCCTGAAGGTCACCTTGCGTCGTGTATCAATCCAACGAATGGAAAAGACGGGCCAATGTTACCGGCTCAAGAAGACGACCAAAGCACATGCATCGTACTTCTGAGAGCCTCTAAATTTGCGCAATCCCGCGAGTGGCACCCCCACGAACGTGCTCCAGTTCATCCATTAGAAGCTTAACGGCATTCAAACCGGAACTTCCAGCATTTCAGCAATTTACAGGGACAATCCCGACGGCGAGGTAAACCGGCTACAGCAAACACTGTAGAGCTAGCCTTAAAGGTTTCGTGGTAGATGTTCGAAGGTAAGTCCGCTGTTTCTCTCATTTTCTACTATGGGGCGCCCACCCTCCGGTACTCGCATTCTGTCGATACTGGCCGAAAGTGATGCTCCTAAGGTTGGCGATTTAGAAATTTTTGAAGTAGCCAGGCGACGCACATGAAAAGAAGCTCGAATACTCTCGCGACTACAACTGAGAAACAACCCTCGCATCCCACGCCAAGTAACGGCGGCCACGTAGCCGGGGCGGAAGGTCCCAGCCTTGCGGTAATTCTCGCTGGTCTCCAAACCATGCGTGACGGCGATTTCTCCGTGCGCTTGCCGGGTTCGTGGACAGGTCTGGAAGGTAAGATTGCCGACACTTTCAACGAGATCGTCGCCGCCAATGAGCAGATGGCACAGGAACTGAAACGTGTTGGCAAGGCGGTTGGCAAGGAAGGCAGAACCCGGGAGCGTACGCGCTTTCATGAATCCAGAGGCGCCTGGGGACAGATCGAAGTCTCGGTGAACACGCTCGTCGAAGATCTACTTCGACCCACAGCAGAAGTGACTCGCGCCATCGCTGCTGTCGCACAAGGAAATTTGACCCAAACTGTTCGCCTCGACGTCGACGGCCGACCTTTGGAAGGTGAGTTCCTGCGTTCGGCAAACATCGTAAACACTATGATTCAGCAACTCGGCGTGTTTACCGCCGAAGTGATCCGCGTGGCGCGCGAGGTTGGAACCGACGGAAAACTGGGTGGCCAGGCACAGGTGCCGGGCGTGGCGGGTACATGGAAAGACCTCACTGACTCCGTCAATCTCATGGCGAATAACCTGACCGGTCAGGTCCGCAACATCGCCGAAGTTGCTACCGCCGTTGCTAGCGGTGACCTCTCACGCAAGATCACGGTCGACGTGCGCGGAGAAATTCTCCAGCTCAAAGAAGCCATTAACACGATGGTCGATCAGCTGCGATCATTTGCTTCGGAAGTGACGCGCGTTGCTCGCGAAGTGGGTACCGACGGGAAACTCGGCGGACAAGCTGTCGTTCCTGGCGTCGCTGGAACTTGGAAAGATCTTACCGACTCGGTCAACGCAATGGCCGGAAACCTGACAGCACAGGTCCGCAACATCGCTGAGGTGACGACTGCCGTCGCCCGTGGAGACTTGTCGCGCAAAATCACGGTTGACGTTAAGGGCGAGATTCTCGAACTCAAGAACACCATCAACACGATGGTGGACCAGCTCAATGCGTTTGCCGGTGAAGTGACGCGCGTGGCCCGTGAAGTCGGCACGGAAGGGAAATTGGGTGGGCAAGCGCAGGTGCCCGGAGTCGCCGGTACGTGGAAGGATCTGACCGACAACGTGAACCTGATGGCCAGCAATTTGACCGGACAGGTGCGCAACATTGCTGATGTAGCGACTGCAATCGCGAGCGGAGATCTCTCCAAGAAAATCACTGTCGACGTTCGTGGCGAAATTCTGCAGCTGAAGGAAACCCTGAACACAATGGTCGACCAACTGAACCGCTTTGCCGGTGAGGTGACTCGCGTGGCCAGGGAAGTCGGCACTGAGGGACGGCTGGGCGGCCAAGCTAACGTTCCCGGCGTGGCAGGCACATGGAAGGATCTCACTGATTCCGTTAACTCCATGGCCGGCAACCTTACAGGGCAGGTCCGAAACATCGCTGAAGTGACCACCGCCGTGGCAAAGGGTGATTTATCACGCAAGATCACGGTGGACGTGAAAGGCGAAATTCTTGAGTTGAAAAACACCATTAACACAATGGTGGACCAATTGAATGGGTTCGCGGGTGAAGTGACCCGCGTTGCCCGCGAGGTAGGCACAGAAGGAAAGCTCGGTGGTCAGGCGCAGGTTCCCGGTGTAGCTGGCACGTGGAAGGATCTCACTGACAACGTAAACCTGATGGCTAGCAACTTGACTGGACAGGTCCGCAACATTGCTGAAGTGGCGACAGCCGTCGCGCGTGGCGACTTGTCCCGCAAGATCACGGTCGACGTGAAAGGCGAAATTCTCGAGCTCAAGGACACCATTAACACAATGGTGGATCAGTTGCGATCGTTCGCCTCAGAAGTCACCCGCGTGGCTCGCGAGGTCGGCACCGATGGTCGACTTGGCGGCCAGGCGCAGGTTCCCGGAATTGCTGGAACCTGGAAAGATCTCACAGACTCCGTGAACTCGATGGCCAGCAACCTGACGGCTCAGGTCCGCAACATCGCGGAGGTGACCACCGCCGTTGCTCGTGGAGACTTGTCCCGCAAGATCACGGTCGACGTAAAGGGCGAAATCCTCGAACTTAAGAACACCATCAACACCATGGTGGACCAGTTGAACGCGTTCGCGGGCGAAGTGACTCGCGTGGCCCGCGAGGTCGGCACCGAGGGAAAACTGGGCGGCCAAGCTCAGGTGCCGGGAGTCGGCGGCACCTGGAAAGATCTCACGGACTCCGTCAATTCCATGGCTGGCAACTTGACGGCTCAGGTTCGAAACATCGCCGAAGTCACCACCGCCGTCGCCCGCGGCGACCTGTCGCGCAAGATCACGGTTGACGTGAAAGGCGAAATTCTCGAACTGAAGAACACCATCAACACCATGGTCGACCAGTTGAACGCTTTCGCGGGTGAAGTTACGCGCGTGGCTCGCGAAGTCGGCACGGAAGGGAAGTTGGGCGGCCAAGCCCAGGTACCCGGAGTCGCCGGCACGTGGAAGGATCTTACCGATAACGTCAACTTCATGGCCAGCAATCTCACGGGCCAGGTACGAAACATTGCCGAAGTTGCCACCGCTATCGCGACCGGCGACCTCTCCAAGAAAATCACCGTGGACGTCCGTGGAGAAATTCTCCAGTTGAAGGAGACTCTCAACACCATGGTCGAGCAATTACGCTCCTTCGCTGCAGAAGTCACCCGCGTGGCGCGTGAAGTCGGCACGGAAGGTCGGTTGGGTGGACAGGCCAACGTTCCCGGCGTCGCCGGTACCTGGAAAGACCTCACAGACTCTGTGAACGCCATGGCGAGAAACCTTACGGCGCAGGTCCGTAACATTGCGGAAGTCACGACCGCTGTCGCGCGTGGCGACTTGTCGCGCAAGATCACAGTGGACGTGAAGGGCGAAATTCTTGAGTTGAAGAACACCATTAACACGATGGTGGACCAGTTAAACGCCTTTGCTGCTGAAGTCACGCGTGTGGCACGCGAAGTGGGAACGGAAGGCAAACTCGGCGGGCAGGCTCAAGTGCCGGGCGTGGCAGGCACGTGGAAGGATCTCACCGACAACGTGAACGTCATGGCCGCCAACCTCACCGAGCAGGTACGCGGCATCGTGAAGGTCGTGACCGCGGTCGCCAACGGGGAACTCACTCAGAAACTGCGTGTGAACGCGAAGGGCGAAGTCGCTGCTCTGGCGGAAACAATCAACAACATGACGGGCACGCTCGCCACCTTTGCCGACCAGGTCACTACAGTCGCCCGCGAGGTGGGCGTCGAAGGCCGACTGGGCGGTCAGGCAAACGTGCCCGGCGCAGCCGGAACATGGAAGGATCTCACGGGCAACGTCAATCTTTTGGCTGACAACCTTACCAACCAGGTGCGGGCCATCGCCGAGGTCGCCACCGCCGTCACCAAGGGAGACTTGACCCGATCGATTCAGGTGGAGGCCCGCGGCGAAGTAGCGGAACTCAAAGACAACATCAATACGATGATCGACAACCTTCGTCTCACAACCGATCGCAACACCGAGCAAGACTGGTTGAAGACGAACCTCGCGCGCTTTACAGGCATGTTGCAGGGCCAGCGCGACCTCACCACGGTGGGTCGGAAGCTCCTGTCGGAGTTGGTTCCGCTGGTGAACGCTCAGCAGGGAATGATTTACCAGATGGAGACCGAAGAAAGCATGGTGCTGCTGGCTGCGTTCGCAGGCGACGGAGAGGATGGTCATCTGCGCCGCCTCAAAAGCGGGGAAGGATTAGTCGGTCAATGTGCTGCCGAAAAGCGCCGCATCGTCATTTCCGACCTGCCGCCGCAGACGGTTCCCATCCGATCCAGTCTCTTCGAGGCCGTGCCAAGTAATGTCGTTGTGCTTCCCGTGTTATTCGAGAATCACGTGAAGGCTGTCATTGAGTTGGCATCACTGAGTTTTTTCACCGCTTCTCACTTGGCATTCCTTGAGCAACTGACCTCAAGCATCGGCATCGTGCTCAACAGTATCGAAGCCACCATGCAGACGGAAGGCTTGCTGAAGCAGTCGCAACAATTGGCTGCCGAACTACAGACCCAGCAGAAGGAACTGCAACAGACGAACGAACAGCTGGCTCTCAAGGCGCAACAACTTGCCGAACAGAACGTCGAGGTGGAACGCAAGAACCGCGAAATCGAGCAAGCGCGGCGCGCTTTGGAAGAGAAGGCCAAGGAACTTGCCCTCACCTCCAAGTACAAATCGGAGTTCCTCGCCAACATGTCGCATGAGTTGCGCACTCCCCTCAACAGCATTCTTGTGCTTGGCCAGCAACTTACCGACAATCCAGATGGCAATCTGACAGCCAAGCAGGTCGAGTTTGCACGCACCATACACGGCGCCGGCACAGACTTGCTCAATCTGATTAGCGACATTCTCGACCTGTCGAAGATTGAATCAGGCACGGTATCCGTCGAAGCGGATGAAGTGTTCTTCACAAGCCTGCTGGATACGGTCGCTCGGCCATTCCGTCATGAGGCTGAGAACCGGCATCTCTCCTTCGAGGTGAACAGTGATCCGCAGCTTGGCCGCAGTCTCGTCACTGACTCCAAACGTCTGCAGCAGGTTCTCAAGAACCTACTTTCCAACGCCTTCAAGTTCACGGAACAGGGCAGCGTGCGCATGTCGGTGTCCGTCGCCTCGGGAGGGTGGAGCGAAGATCACCCTGTTCTCTCGAAGGCCGCTTCCGTAGTCGCCTTTGAAGTCGCCGATAGCGGAATCGGCATTCCGACTGAAAAACAGAGAATCATCTTTGAGGCGTTCCAGCAGGCGGACGCTGGCACCAGCCGCAAGTACGGAGGCACGGGTCTGGGGCTGGCGATCAGCCGTGAGCTTGCCAGCCTGCTCGGCGGCGAGATTCAATTGCGCAGTACACCGGGAAAGGGAAGCACGTTCACCCTTTATCTACCGCAAACTTACGCCGGACCATTATCCGGGACGGCGCGGGATCGTAAAGTCACTCCCGCGGTGTCATCTCTGCAGCTGGGTGCGGTTGCCGTTTCGGAGCAACCGCTGGAGCGGATTCCCGATGACCGTTCCAACGTTCAGCCTGACGATTCTGTTCTGCTGATTGTTGAAGACGATCCGCACTACGCTCGTCTGGTATGCGATTTAGCGCATGACAAGGGCTTCAAGGTCTTAGCCGCGAGTCATGGAATGGAGGCGCTCGCCCTTGCCCGCGAGTACCACCCAATTGCCGTTTCGCTCGATGTCTTCCTGCCCGACATGCTGGGTTGGACGGTATTGAACCACCTCAAGCAGGACCCCACGACTCGGCACATTCCGGTGCAAATGCTCACCCTCGATGAAGATCGCCAGCAGGGCTTGGCACGTGGAGCGTTCTCGTTTATAACGAAGCCGACTACGCCCGACGGGCTGGCGGATGCACTGAACAAAATCAAGACGTACTCGAGTCCCCGTCGGAAACGACTGCTTGTGGTTGAAGATAACAATGCCGAGCAGACTACCATCCAAGCCCTGCTCGGCCACGATGACGTCGACATTTCCGTCGCAGCCACCGGCCGGGAAGCCCTCGCTGCGCTTGAGAAGGAGAACTACGACTGCATGGTCCTCGACTTACGCCTGCCAGACATGTCGGGCTTCGAGATCCTGGAATGCATTCGTGACACCTCGTCTTTGAGCGAGTTGCCTGTCGTTGTCTTTACCGGCAAGGAGCTTTCCCCGGAAGAAGACGCCCGGCTCCATACCCTTGCGCGCAGCGTAGTTGTAAAGGGAGTCGAATCTCCAGAACGGTTACTTGATGAAACGGCGCTCTTCCTGCACCGAGTCATTGCCGACCTTCCACCTGAAAAACAAAACATGCTCGATCGCTTGCACCGGTCCGATGAGGCATTGATTGGCAAGAAGGTGCTGGTGATCGACGATGATGTCCGAAATATTTTTGCGCTCAGCAGCGTCCTGGAACGTCGCGGGATGACAGTTCTGACCGCTGGAACCGGGCGCGAAGCGATTGCTCTTCTCGAATCCACTCCTGACATAGCGATCGTTCTGATGGATATCATGATGCCGGAAATGGACGGCTACGAGACTATGCAGGTCATTCGTGAAAACGCATCATTCCGGCGGCTGCCCATCGTGGCTTTAACGGCCAAAGCGATGAAAGGTGACCGCGAGAAGTGCCTCGAAGCTGGGGCTTCGGAATACCTGGCCAAGCCGGTCAATACTGACCAGCTCCTCTCCGCTCTTCGCATGTGGCTGCACCGCTAGTTGAGGAAATAATGCTCGACGGAGGATCAATGATCACGAAAGAACGGGTGAACATCCTGATGGTGGATGATCAACCTGCCAAACTGTTGAGCTATGAGGCGATCCTTGGGGAGCTCGACGAAAACCTCATAAAGGCAACGTCGGGAAGGGAAGCGCTCGAATTTCTGTTGAAGTCGGATGTCGCCGTTGTGCTCATGGACGTGAGCATGCCGGAAATCGACGGCTTTGAACTTGCCAGTATGATTCGCCAGCACCCACGTTTCCATCGGACTGCGATCATTTTTATTTCGGCTGTCCACTTGACAGATCTGGATCGTCTCAGAGGTTACGAACGCGGCGCGGTGGACTACATCTCTGTCCCGGTCATTCCTGAGTTGTTGCGCGCCAAGGTGAGCGTTTTTGCTGAGTTGCATCGAAAAGCGCAACAATTGCGGGCGCTCAATCGCGAACTGGAGCAGCGTGTCGTGGAGCGAACCCAGGAGCTCGGGAATAAAGCAGAAGCTTTGGAACTATTGAATTCCCAGCTTAACCGTAAAAATGAGCAACTCGATGCCATTTTGCAAACAGCTCCTGACATCATCTTCAGCAGTCGCGGAGACGGCTCTCGGGACTTTCTCAGCGCCCACTTTTTTGAATACACCGGAGCTTCAGCTGAATTGGCTTTGGGTTTCGGATGGATAGACTTTGTTCACCCAGATGACCGCTCAGACATCATGAGTCATTGGGAAAAATGTCTTCAGTCGCGTGAAATCTACGAAGCGGAGTATCGTATTCGAGGGCAGGCGGGTGAGTACCGCTGGTTTCGCGCCCGTGCAATTCCGATACGTGCTCAAAATGGAGAGATCGTCAGATGGTATGGGACTTGCTCCGACATCCATGACAGCAAACTCCTGGAGCAATCGATCCGGGAAAATAGCACTACACTGGAGAAGGTAGTCGAGGAGCGAACCGAAGCCCTGCGCCACCTTTCCAGCCGGCTTATGCGCATGCAAGATGAAGAACGCCGACGCATTGCCAGGGAACTCCACGACAGCCTGGGGCAGGAGCTTGCTGCAGCCAAAATGACGGTGGATGGAATTACCAAACAGAGCTCCTCGCAATTGAAAGATCAATCGGCCCAGGAAGCGAGCGGCAGCATCGATCGTGCGCTTCAGCAGGTTCGCACGATGTCGCATCTCTTGCACCCGCCCCTGTTGGACGAGGTCGGCTTAGTCTCTGCCCTGCGCTGGTACTTGGAGGGAATGACGAAGCGCAGCGGAATTGAGACCACGCTCGAGGTTCAGCCCTCTAGTTTTCCACGTCTCCCGCCGCAATTTGAAACTGCGATCTTCCGCATAGTTCAGGAAGCGTTGACGAATGTATTCAGACACTCACAGGCGAGCCACAGCCAGGTGCGGTTGCTTCGAAATGAGAATAACGTCGTGGTTGAGATTCGTGACGACGGCAAGGGGCTGGCAGAAGATACAACCAAGTTCCGGCCAGGTACCGTCGGCATCGGCATCGGAGGTATGAGACAGCGTGTGGAAGAATTTGGTGGAGAGTTACGCTTGACGAATGCAAATCCGGGAGCTGTCGTCGAGGTCATTATTCCTGTGGAAGAACAGGCGCGCGATCGGGTGCTGGCGACTGCATAGTTTAAAATGTCGCCCATCATCGAAGATGCGCTTCGTGGGCGTCCTGGCAAGTCGCGTGAAAATTCTACGTCTGAAAGCGGTATATTTTCTCAATGCCTCAAAAGGACACAAACATTCACGAGATGCCGATCCGAATTCTGATTGCCGACGACCATGAAATCTTCCGGCGAGGATTGCGATCACTGCTGGAATCGCATCCTGAATGGGAAGTCTGCGGCGAGGCCATAGACGGCCAGGAGGCTGTGGATCGGGCAAAGGAACTCAATCCAGACATCGTGGTCTTGGACATCACCATGCCCAGGCTCAATGGCTTGGAAGCCGCTCAATTGATTCGCAGCCAAGCGCCCCATTCAAAAATGGTGATTCTCAGCCAGCATGAGCCCTCTTTGATGCGTCAGGCTGCCTTGAGCGCTGGTGCCGGCGCCTACGTCACCAAGTCTGAAGTTTCTCGCGAGCTGATGATGGCCATCGAAACCCTCATATCGCCCGGGGCGGTCGGTTCAGAAGGGACCGCAGGAAATCTCTAATCACGCAATTTGGAGCGAAGCAGAATGTCGTGCCTGCTTCGCCCCAATGAAGTCGTCTCTTTGCCGTTACGCTGCTGATTTCGTCTTGCGCGCGCGCAGGTGCTCTCGATTCGCCGTCTTCGCGGCAGGAGCGTTCTCTTCCTGAAGTTCCGCCGCTTCCTGGTTCACGTTCTCCGAAAGTTCCGTGAGTTTTTCGTCCGCCCGCTTCTCTTCTTCCAAAGTTTCCTTCAAGAGATTGAGATCATCAGATCTGTCCAGCAGTTTCGCATAAGCGCAAACGCTTCCGTAAGCTGCGATCTCATAGTGTTCGACTTTCTGAGCTGCAGCAATTAGCCCGGCGTCCAGGACCTTCCCTTCGAGTTCGTCGATGGTCTCTGCGCCCTCCTTAACGATTCCTTCCATTCCTACGCACTTCTTTCCCTTTGGATTTTCGCCCAGACTCTCAAATACTTCCTCGAGACGGGTGACATGATTTTTTGTTTCCTCCAGGTGATTGGCAAATGCCTCGCTTAGTTCGTCAGTCTCCGCACTCTTGACCAGTTTCGGTAAAGCCTTGACCAGTTGCTGCTCGGCACTGTACAGATCTTTGAGTTCGCTGACATAAAGCGTGAGAAGTGTTTTCTGCGCCATGTTTCCTCCGTTTTGGTTTTCGGTGATTAAAAGGCTACCTGCGAAGCGGGTGTTGGTGGCCGCTCGAGCACCTTACGCTACGATTCAAGTTCGCGCGCTCAAAGTAAATCCGGGCTGCACGGTAGAACAAAACGTACCGCCCTTTAGTTACAGGTGGACACTCTTACTGATTCACGACCACATCCACGTCCCCAGTTTTTCGCAGGACCTCTACATGAATATTCTGAGCTTGACGCTCCACTACCAGGTCCACTAACGAATCTGCTACTTGCAGGCGTTCCATTGCCAGGAATGACATCGACTCGGGAAGCTTCGGTCGGCTAAACACGATACGCCGCTTGGGTGCGTCCAGTGCGAATCCCAGGGACGCTTCCAGGAGCATGAATGCAGCGCCCGCTGACCAAGCCTGAGGCGAGCAGGCGACTGGATACAAAGTAGGACCCTCACCTGAACGTCTGTGTAAGCCACACAACAGTTCGGGTAGGCGATTCATTTCGAAATAGGAGCTAGCCTCAAACAGTGCGTCCGTCAACAGCGCCGCCGGGCGCGTAAATCCGTAATTGGCAAGACCCGCCGCCGCGATGGCGTTGTCGTGTGGCCACACCGACCCATTGTGATAGGAGATCGGATTGTACTTCTTTTCGAACGAACTCACGGTGCGAACGCCCCAGCCGGAAAACGAGTCGTCGGCCAACAGAATTTGAGCCACTCGTTCTGCCTTGGCAGGTTTGGCAATGCCGGTGTAGAGACAATGGCCCGCATTCGATGTGCGAACGCGACACGGTTGTTTCTTCCTGTCGAGAGCCAAAGCGTAGGTGGAGAGGTCCTCGCACCAGAAGGATTCGTCGAACTTTTCCTTGAGCAATTGCGCTTGTGATTCCAGCAATTCGGCGCGGGGATGGTCCCCCAATGCTGCTGACAGTAAGGCTGCTTCTTTTTTTGCAGCGTAAACATATCCTTGCACCTCACATAGCGCAATTGGCGCCTCCGCGAGTGTGCCGTCCGCGTGAAAAACCGAATCGCTGGAATCTTTCCACCCTTGCTGGATTAGCCCTGTCGAAGACTGCCGTTGATACTCCACAAATCCGTCACCGTCCAGATCCCCATACAGATCAATCCACGAAAGCGCCAGATCAATGTTCGGCCACAGTGCACGGACGAAATCGAGATCTCCGGTACGCCTGTAGAAAGCGCCCGCCAGGATAATGAATAGGGGAGTTGAATCCACGCTTCCGTAGTAGCGACGAAAAGGAATTTCTCCCAGTGCAGCCATCTCGCCATGGCGAGTCTCATGCACGATCTTTCCTGGATCCGCTTCTGTGGAGGAGTCGTGCTCTAATGCCTGAGTTGCCGCCAAATAGTGCAACACACCTTTGGCTATGCGTGGATTCGGCCAAAGGCACTCCAGCGCGGTGATAATCCCATCTCGTCCAAAGACAGTGCTAAACCAGGGAACTCCCGCGTAGGGGTAATCTGTCTCCGGATTCCCCATGATCATCATGTGGACGTCGGCATGAGATCGTGTCAACCACGCATTGAACTGATGGTTCGAAGTTCGAACCGCACAAGCACCGGTCTGCGCTTCGACTGCCTCGGTGGCCACCACTGACAGCGCTTTGTCAAAGGTCTCTTTGGGAGTGGACTGCGAATGGTCGCATTGAACCGTGAAGTGAATTCTCGTGGTTTCCCGGGGCTTGAGTTCCGCTCTCATTGCCATATGAGAGGAGGAAATCTCTACCGGCGCAGGAGCACACCGTAACTCGGTACACCGGATGACGCCGTCCAAACCCCGATATCGCAAACTCACGCGATCCTCTTCCACGACGTCCGGCAGACGTTCGCCTCGCCGCGGACGAGACACCCCACGTACCTCGAACACGTCCGCAAAATCGGCTGCAAATTCGATTCGCAATGGAAGCTGCACAGTGGCCGAACCGTAATTTGTCAGGCGCAATTGCTCATAGCAGACGCCATCCCAGAGCAGCCTGGAACGAACCATGTGGATTGTGCCGCGTGACAATTCCACATGGTCTCCACTGAGAATGTCCACATTCGTAAGATCTGCCGAGAACAGAGAATTGTCAGCCCTGACGCCGGAACTGAGGAACAATGGCGGCGTCTCGCCCAGAGACAGCATCAGCCGCGACAGGAATCTCGTGCCGTCATAATAGAGCCCATGTTCTCCCAGTCCTGAGGACCGAATGTTCCCGTATCGATCGAATACCGCAAACATCGGCCCATACTTGAGTACCCGAATCCTCTCCTCGACGGGAGGAAAGCCAGTCGCGACGTAAAACTCGGTCTTGAGGCTGATTTCAGCCAATCGGCACTCCGCTTGAATCTGGGATCGGTTCGCCCTGCGACCCTACAAGTGTCTCGTAAAGGCGCAGGTATTGCGAACTCATCAGGCTGGCCGTGAATCGCTCTTCAAATCGTCGCCGGCAGGCGGCGCGGTCGAACAACTCGATTTTGTGTATCGCTCTTACCGCAGCGTCAGCATTCGGGACAATGAACCCTGTTACTCCCTCTTCGACGACCTCGGGAACCGAACCAGCCGGATAAGCGATAACGGGTGTTCCACAAGCCATCGCTTCGATCATCACGATGCCAAAAGGCTCTGGCCATGTGATGGGAAACAGTAAAGCAGCGGCGGCGCCGAGCAGTTCATTCTTTTCGGGAAAACCGACCTCACCCAAAAATTCTACTCCCGGCCCCTTCATCAGAGGCTTAAGACAGGTCTCGAAGTACTTCCGATCCGCCGCGTCGACCTTGGCTCCTACCTTCAAAGGCATTCCCGCCCGACGAGCAATCGCGACCGCCTGATCGAGGCCTTTTTCCGGAGATGTGCGCCCTAGGAAAACCAGATAGCCGCTCGGCTTCGGACTGAACTCATATTGGTTCTCCGGCAGACCGTGATAGATGGTGCCCTGCCAATTCAACCATGGCAAAGGCGCACGCTGTGCATTTGAGATCGACGACACCGACATGTGGCGAAAAGCGCGGTAGAGTGGGAGCAGGTCCGGAATGTCCAAGCGGCCGTGAAGCGTTGTCAGCGTCGTCCACTCCAGTGCTCGGCTACTAGGAAAATGCAGATAATCGATGTGGAAGTGGATCATGTCAAACTGATGCCGCTGCGCGACAACCTTGTCCAGCATCAATACGTGGTGCGCAAGCTGGTCGACGCACTTAGGATCGAGCCGGAGCGCGCGCGGGCAGACGGGAACAAGCTTGGCCTGAGTGAGTGAGTCACCACTTGCAAAAAGAGTGACATCATGTCCTCGCTTCACCAGTTCTTCCGTTAAATAGGAAACAATACGTTCGGTACCGCCATAAAGTTTAGGGGGGACACTTTCGTATAAAGGCGCAACCTGCGCGATTCGCATAAATATTTTTTCCCTGCTTTTCCGGATGGCCCTGAGAAGGTACCAACCTCGCTCGGCGAACCCGCTTTCCTAAAATAGCCTGTCAGCTCCGAGAATTCGCATCCGGTGCATGCTGTAAGCAAAGGAAGTCATGTCCCGATTTCTTGAGGTCGAGATACATTCAGACAGACGAACTATGTCGTCCATCAAACGAACTGGAAGGTACGGGAGGCTGTGACCCTGAATCGCATTTTCTCAGGCAGCGAGATTTCGGTGGCCACGTCGGTTAGAACGAACGCGAGAATCCAACTCCGTCGTATGTGACGGGCGAGCCCTGGCGAACCCGATTGTCTGTTCCATCGGCACGTCTAATCCTGAAAGCCGCCCCAGTTCCCTCAAAACACTCAGGGCTTTCTTCAGGGCGAGGGTTTCTTTCTCCTCGGCCGGCGACAGGTGCTGAATTTCTTGCTCTCTTCGAAGAATAGCCAGCTGCGCGTTCCAGATGAGTGCGCACAACTTCACGGGATCCCGCTCGAATAATGCGGCTTCATACAGCTGCGTCCACGCGCGGTGGTTCCACTTCCTCACATCGGTCAGTCGCATCGGGCTCTCTCCCTGCTCAGAGACTTCAAATCGCAACGATCGATTCATGCCGCTTCGATTCCCAGGTCCTCGGCATCATGCGGACAAACATGATCACAGTTCAGGCAGGTTACACCCAGACAATTGCTGCAGAGGATTTCATGGGACTCGCACAATGCCGTACTGCACCCGTCGCATAGCGAAATTGCCACCTCCCCACAGCGGAGAGCTTGATCGCGAACAGGACCGGGGGCAATTACACAGTCGCACCAGCGTTCAGCTTCAATCTTGAGAGTCATAGAGCCTTCCGCTACAAGGGTTTTAACATTCGCGATTGTCGGCTCCGATTGCCGGGCTCTTGTATCGGGTAACTCCTGTATAAAGCGATGTGGAAATCGTACCCGTGCCGCTCAAGCTTCGGCGGCGTCAATTGTCAAGCCGAATACGAGATCTAATACCCGATGCTCGGTATGGGGCACGCCAAGTACGTCCGTTATAAGACTGTCAGGCTGTGATCAGCCATCCGGAGGGACAAATGACGATTTGGACGATTTTGTTCGTTGTGCTTCTGCTCGCATGGATTTCGGGTTTTACGGTCTTTCATGTGGCGGGCGGGCTTATTCATCTCTTGCTTGTGCTCGCCGTGATCTCCCTGATCATTCACTTTGTAACCGGCGCACGCACGGCCTGAGGCTGGCCGTTTCGCTCATATCAGACCCTGGTTTGGGACTTCACTGCTCTTCGTTGTTCTGCATCGGATTCGCGAAGGTATCTTGGGAAAATCATGAAAGCAGATCGAGCGAAGGGCAGTGTGGGTTCGAACGAAGAAACGAATCCCTCTGCACAAACCGTCATTTCCACCGAACGAGAAGAAAGGCGGGTAGAGGATCGAGTCGCGATTAATGCTCAGGTCGTTTACGAGACCATCCGTCGGGAGGGAGAAGAAGAACTAGCCAGACCAAATGCCGCCTTGGCTTGGTCGGCGCTCTCCGCCGGTCTTTCGATGGGCATCTCTTTTATTGCGGAGGCATTACTAAGGGCCCATCTGCCCAATCGACCTTGGGCACCCCTCGTCTACTGCTTCGGATACTCCGTAGGATTTCTGGTCATCGTCCTGGGCCGCCAGCAGCTTTTCACCGAGAATACGCTCACCGTCATCTTGCCGCTGATGCAACGCCGGAACGGCCAGACTCTCATGCGAGTGCTGCAGTTGTGGACCGTCGTACTGGCAGCCAATCTTCTAGGCACCTGTTTGTTTGCCGCGTGCGTCGGAAAGATTGCTTTGTTTGATCCCGCAGTTGTGCGGGCTTTTTCTGAAATCGGAACTGCTCACACAGGATTGCCCTTTGGTATTGCTTTCGTTCGCGCGATTTTTGCAGGTTGGCTAATCGCGCTGATGGTGTGGTTGCTGCCGGGAGCAGATTCCGCACGCGTCAGCATCATCATAATTCTCACCTACCTTATAGGACTTGGGGAATTCAATCACATCGTGGCAGGCTCGACCACTGTGTTCTTCATGGTCTGGACTCACTCTGCCAGTTGGGGAGAGTACTTTTTGCGCTTTTTTGTCCCTACGTTGCTGGGGAACATCGTAGGCGGTGTGACCCTGGTGTCCGCTCTCGGTCATGCGCAGGTTGTCGGAGGAAGAGAGACGCCTGGTAACGATTCCAAGCGACAGAAGGAAAAAGTCCGACTGCACCTCTCCGGAAAATCGGCTAGCTCGAAGCACTGATTCAACAAACTCAAACTAGCTTAATCTGAGATCAAGGTTCTCCGCCAAGGAACTCATGTGGCTTACCCACGATCTCGCTTCTTCATTCCCCTGTTCCGCTTGCGCACGCATGGCACTGAATGTCCCATTCAGTCTCTGCGCACACATATTTTGAACCTGCCACAGATTTACTTGGAAGGGCATACTGCGTGCCAGGATGACCGCAGCATCCAGGCGCGCCAAGCCCGTTAATTCTTTGGGATTTGTCCAAAACGCACGAGCCTGCAATTCCGTTTGGCGCCGAACCACAAATTCGAGTGTCGCGGTATCCAGGGTGACGTTCATGCTGGCTGCTTCGTCCAGCAAGCTCTGCACGCGCTCGGGAATGATGCTATCTTTTGCCAGTGCCTCCCGAAGTTGACTGTTCAATGCGAATTCCGCGAGCATTCGGAAGAGCTTCGGCTGTTCTACATGCAGATCCGCCAGGAACCGCATGAGCGGCGCCCCTTGCTCATACTGATGTAGTAGCGTTGCTTCTGCCTCCGACAGGTTCGATTTCAAAATGATGTCCAGAATGTTCCGCTGGTCGTCGCGGAACAGAGACTTCAAGGAATAGATATTGTTCCCGAAGCTCTGATTCAATAGTCCGATCACTTCCGGAGTGTCGGCGCGTCCGAACGCTGCATGCAAACTCTCCGTGATTTTGCCGAACTGTTCGGCATCATCATATTCACGCACACCACCACTCACATTGTGGTCGCCTAGATGAAGTACCCCGAACTCGAAGTTTGCCGACTCTTGCGTGATTCTGGAAGTAAATCTGGCTCGTCCGGTCACGAGCTTCATCTTTCCCGCATCCGCGCGTCGGTATTCTTGTCTTTCCGCAACATAACTATAGATGCTTGCGCGATCGCCATAATCTTCGAAAACAGATCGGATCGCGTAGTGGGCTGCAAGCCGCGGGATATCCACCATCGCTGGTTTCACGAATTTCTCATAAATCCGGGCGCCATTTTTGTGCTCGGTAATGTTGCTTTTCGCTTCCGCTAGCTTTGCCAGGAAAGACTGCTCCAGTTCCAAGCCGCCGAATAGTTCCGTCGCCAGTTGCACCACGCGGCCTGCGTATTGGATGACTTGAACAGTTTCAATTCCCGACAGTTCGTCAAAGAACCAACCACAACTCGTGTACATGAGCATGGCATGGCGCTGCAATTCGAGAAGCTTTAGGACTGTAATTTTCTCTGAGATTTGTAATTGCCGCGTGGCATGCTCGGCGAGAAAGCTGTCCACGGTATCTTCGGAGTGATCTAGAATCACACGAATGTAATTGTTGCGGGCAAGCCATGGATCCTTGAGTAGCGTCCTTGCTTTCTCCTCATAACGACTCGCAACGTGATCGCGAAGCCAATCCAGTGCTCTTCGCAGTGGAGCGCGCCATTCTTGATTCCAGCCAGAATGTCCGCCTGAATTGCACCCACAGTTGCTGCGCCAACGCTCAATACCGTGTACGCAACTCCAGGAGCTGTTCTCGAAGATTTCCACTTCGTGCGTAGGCGGATTTTGCTCGAGAAACTCTCCATAATTGGTAAGTTTCGCGAGGCTGTTGGATTGGATATGGTCCAGGGCGTACGACAAAGCCATCTCGCCAAAATGATGATGATGTCCGTAACTCTCGCCATCCGTCGCGATGTGCACCAGTTCCGGCCAATCGCGTTCGTCCGAAAAACCGCTCATCATGCGCTCGGCGAATTGCTGGCCGTTGTCAAGCAGGCGTTCGAACGCTACCGCTTTCGAAATTGGTCCGTCGTAGAAGAACACGGCAATTTTTCGTTTGGACGGCAACCGCACGAGGTACGCGCGGGTGGGATCAATGCGTTCTCCGCTTACATCTTTCCACGAACGGCCCCCGATCCTCCGAACCCGGCTCGCCTGTCGCGGAGCCAGAATTGTGAACTTGACGCCGAGTTCCGCAAGCAGATCAAGTGTTTCAACATCCACTGCCGTCTCTGGCAGCCACATTCCCTCGGCTGTCCGTCGAAAGCGATGTTCGAAATCCCGTAATCCCCATATCACCTGGCTGCGCTTGTCACGACTGTTGGCCAGCGGCATGATCATGTGGTTGTACGCTTGCGCCATCGCCGATCCGTGACCGGAGAATGTCTTGCTGCTCTCGCGATCCGCCTCCAGGATCGATTGGTATACCTCGCCCGCATTCTCCTCAAGCCAGGATAGAAGTGTGGGTCCGAAATCGAAGCTGATTCTCGAGTAGTTGTTCGTGATGTTGGCGATGCGCCCGTCTTCATCCATCATGCGGGATGCCGCGTTAGGTGCATAACATTCGGCAGTAACGCGCTCGTTCCAGTCGTGGTAAGGATATGCGGACTCCTGCAATTCCACGTACTCGAGAGACGGATTCTCGCGTGGCGGCTGATAAAAATGGCCGTGAATGCAAACATTTTTCATGTTAGTAGCCCCTTTGCGAGGCAGTGCGTCAGAACGATTCCTTTGAAGTGATCTTGAATTGCGCCAGAAGCCCACCCGTATGGAAAACGGAATTCGCCTTCCCCGACATCAGGTGATTCCTGCAGCCCCCTGCGATCTTATGTGTACACATTCTGTTAGATGATCGCGTACTGCTAAGCGCTTCGCAAAGATGTACAGTGAAGTCTGTATTGCGATTCCAATCACGTCAGTGGAAGTATGCTGTTGCCTGCAATAGGCTCGGATTGCAGTTCTTGAAAGTTGCTGTTGGCACACTTTCTGGCGCTAATATTTTTCTGGGCGATTTCAAGGATTGAGAGAGCGGTTCTGGCCAAAACGGCGCAAATTCTGGGGATCTGTAACAACTTAGCGTTGAAAAATAGCAAATCTCGCGTAAAGCGGGCGATTTCCCAGTGAGTTGAAGTCTTGAGGATTTGGGTGCTGGCGAGCCCATACCCAGGAATCCAAGTCCAAAGTGCTCTGTCTCGAGGAGAAAATCGATGAAACCGGCGAGAGTTTTGATTGCTGACGATCACGAAGTGGTGCGCCATGGTATCCGGGTGATGGCGCAGTCGTGCCCGAACTTGGAGATCTGTGGTGAGGCGTCGGACGGGCGGCAAGCCGTGCAATTGGCTGCCCAGTTGAGACCGGACATCGTCATCATCGATATCGGGATGCCCCAACTCAATGGGTTGGATGCCACGCGACAAATTGTTCATGACAACTCCAATGTAAAAGTCCTCATTCTTACCATGCACGAATCCGAGCAGATCGTGCGCGAAGTGCTTGCTGCTGGTGCGCGTGGTTATCTGCTCAAATCGGATGCCGGTCGAGACTTGATCTCTGCGCTTGAGGCATTGGCCGGACGCAAGACATTCTTCACTTCCAAGGTTGCGGAAATTGTTTTAGAAACCTACCTCAAAGGCGGACCGGAGCAGCCAGCGCCAAAGGATGTCTTAACCTCTCGCGAACGAGAAGTGGTCCAGTTGCTCGCTGAAGGGAAGAGCACGAAGGAAGTAGCGGTCGCCCTCGGATTGAGCGTGAAAACAGCTGAAACCCACCGCTCCAACCTCATGCGCAAGTTGGACGTGCATTCTGTGAGCCAGCTTGTGCTCTACGCAGTCCGAAATAATATTGTGCAAGTCGTGTCACCCCCAGCAGAGACGATTTGAACGCACCAGTTCTGGGTCAGTTTTCTCTGCTTTCATTGTCAGGTCAGGGTATTCAGTTTGCGTTCATAGTACAGAACGCCCCCGAAACATATCCCTGATCAAACCAGCCGAGCTCACAAAAAAACGCCATCCACCCTTTCTGACCTTTACATGGTTTTTGGGAGACTGAAGTAACTTCTGTAGGCGCGTGGTCTTGTCCGCCTTCGGCTCCATGAAAATCCCAGTTTTTGCGGGTGCAACCATCGCTCGCGTGCAAGGAATCAGACCTCCGGGTGCGCACCCCCAGAAAGGATGTGATCATGGACCAACCTACGGCAATTGTCTTTGTCGCAATCGCAGTCGCTTTGTTGGCCGGGATCTCGCTATGGCTCTATCTCCGTCATCGTAGAAGCCTGAGCTTGCGCGAGCGATTTGGGCCTGAATATGACCGTGTGGTCCGCCAGGAAGGCAACGTCCGCCGCGGTGAGGGTGTTTTGGAGTTCCGCGAAAAAAAACGCGAGAAGCTCCAGATTCGCCCGCTCTCCGACTCCGCCCGAAACGACTATGCTAACCGCTGGAACAACGTACAAGCCCAGTTCGTTGACGACCCCGAGGGTTCTGTCGCTAAGGCGGACAGTCTCGTAAGCGAAGTGATGGAAGCTCGCGGCTATCCGGTAGCCGACTTCGACGAGCGAGTCGAAATCATTTCTGTCGACCATCCCGTCGTCGTTGAAAACTATCGTGCAGCTCACACCATTGCCACCAGCCGCGCGCGCGGCCAAGCCACCACTGAAAGTTTGCGCAAGGCTATGGTTCACTATCGCGCGCTGTTTGACGATCTCCTCCGAGACACTCTACCCGAAAGAAAGGAAATGCACGCATGACAATGCCATTGCGAAAAGATCAAGCCGAAGCTGAACAACTCACCACCGCCGATCTGGCCGGTACCAGGAACGCGAATGACGTCGCTCAAGCCGATGTCGAAGCCGGTCGCGCAAAGCCTGTGCGTTCCGAACGCAATGCTGACCTCCAGGCAGAGCCGAGGCCCGGTTCTGCCGCAGCCGACAGCACACCTCTATTCCCCGATGATCAACTGAAAGATCTGCAGACACGTTGGGATGACATTCAAACCGGCTTTGTAGACGAACCACGTAGCGCAGTGGAGCACGCGGATAGCCTGGTCGCGTCTACTATGCAGCAGTTGGCGGAAGCATTTGCGAAGGAGCGTTCTAAACTCGAACAACAATGGGATCGCGGTGACAATATCTCAACCGAGGATTTGCGCATGGCCTTTCAGCGCTATCGCTCATTCTTTCGGCGCCTGTTATCGCTGTAGCGGGCTGTTCAAGGTGAAACTCTGTTCCAACAAATGACAAGGGCGACTGCGGTCGCCCTTTGTTGCATCAAACTCACGCCCAGAAGCTGGACAAATTACTGTGTTCCTGCCATCCGCCGTTTGCTGCGCCATGAAGGCGACAGCTACGGGGGTTCAGCATGCTCTGTGTCTTCAACTCGCGCGTTGCATCTCCTCAGAAAAGCGGTCTCGCACTCTAGTCCCGACTTCTTGCACCTTTTCCGAAATTAATTCCCGAGTTTCCTGTCCACTCGCAGGAGCAAAGAGCATCCCTATGCCGACGCCAAGACCCGCGCCCGCGATAAAACTCACTGCATCGCGCATTGTGTGGTCCGGTTCGATGCCGACCGCTTCTCGTGTCCGACTAGTTATGTTGCCGACCTTATCTCGCATCCGATCGCGTAAACCTGCGGTCGCTCGATCCGATTCCTCTAGAAAATACAGCCCCGCCCTCAGTAGTGTTCTCAGAAGTTTATTCACAAAGCACCTCCAGCTTGAATCCGAATGTCGCCGGCGCCGCAACCGTGATTTGGCATTGTCGGCTCGCATTGACTCTAGGTGACTGGCGCCACTCCGCACATCGGGCAATCTATGTACCTGCCCGAGTCGCCTTCACGGCGCAACTTTATTGACTACAACTCGGTTACCTCACGCGGCTCGGCCCGGGCGCAGATTGTCAGATTTTGATTGCACTTCGAGATCTTTGGACTTGATTTCAAGTCGCTCGCTGTGAATGTCCAATCGGATGTTGGCGAATAGCGCCATATACACATTCGATAGCCAGACTAGCGCGAACCAGGAGATCATGTACCCGCGCCAGTCCGGATACAGCAGCTTAAAACGCGTGATGACCAGGAAGATTGCCGCGACATAATGACTGAAGCAGTATTCACACGTAAACAGGTAGAAGAACTTCCGCCGCAAGAGTCCATGTGCGGATTCACTCATGTTTTTGCAGTAATCTCGCGGTTCCCGGAATACATCTTCATGAGTAATGGTCCAGGCGACAGACGCCACCGGGAACCCCAGAATCAGGAGCCACAAAAGCTGAGTACTAACGGAATACACGCGCCTTGGATGTGTCCGATTTAGGTAGGGTTGGCGCTAACCGCCACATTTAATATGCGTTCCACAGGTGCGGACTTCGCAGTGCTCAACTCTGCACGCGTTTCACGATGCTGCGGAACCGAGTCAAGCTCGCAAAGTAACCTGATCTGCTCCTCTTCGCTGCACTGACGACCGATTTTCTTCCAGCATATACGCAATCTACCTGAGACTCTGGAAGTCTGATTTATCGTATTTTTTTCGGTTAGTGACCACAGGCAAAATCTGACTGAGGAAAATGCAATGTCCACGATTCTACTGGTGATTTTGATTCTGCTATTGATTGGCGCGTTACCGACGTGGCCTTACAGCAGGGGCTGGGGATATTACCCGAGTGGCGGATTAGGTCTCATCGTACTGATTCTCCTGGTGCTTGCGCTGAGCGGCCGCGTTTAGTTGCACGGCTGCGCCGCTGGCGCAGCGCCATATGATTTCCGGGATTCATGGGGGAGATATGCCAATCACGTCTCTCCGAAAAATTCGCTTACCGCTTTTTCTGTACTGCATTTTTTCGCGGCACCGTCCCAAAATTTCTCGTTGTGTCCGCGCATTCGTGCGGTAGCCACCATGGATACTTACGTTTGCAATGACGGCACAAGGCGTGCACCACGTATCGCTCGGAGGGAATCATGTTCAGCATCCATATCGAGAGTGTGGGGGACATGGCTGTCGTGCAATGTGAAGGGAGACTAGTGCAGAGCGAAGCCGCATTCCGCCTGCGCGACGCGATTCTCTCCCAAAGGAATTCTCGCGTGGTGGTAGTGGACTTGTCTGAAGTGCGCGCGATCGAAGGCGGTGGTCTCGGCATGCTGGCATACCTCCAACGCTGGGCGCACGATCACAACATCAAACTGAAGCTTTTTAATCCTTCCGGCATGGTACAGGACCGCCTGGATCACTCTTGGATGCCGTCCCTCGACGTTGCTACGACGGACGAAGTAATCGCCTTGTTGGATCGCGCTGACGGTGCAGCGGCGGCCCGCTCCTAAAGGCAATCCTCCGACATTCTGGAATGCACGAACTCCGGGAATTCGGTCGCGACCTCCTCTTCCGTCCGTTCGCGATCGGAATAAAGTGTCACCCCTCCGCATTATCGAGGCTCTACTGGATTCCGTGTGTCCTGATACCGCCATACACTCTTAGCCACATTCCCTCGGAGACTCTATGAAATCGAAATCGGCAAAGCTAAGTTTCCTGCTGAGCTGTGCTCTTGGCGTCAGCACTTTAGCGGTCGCACAGACCTCGTCGCCGAATACGCCGGGCAGCCATTTAGCTCCTTGCGTACCTGTCAATAACGGTTCGGGCACTCATGCTCAATATCGCCCAGGGACTCCGTCAAATCCTCCCAGTACTTTGCCGGGCACCACGGTTCCAGGAACCACCACACCCTGTGTTGCACAAGATGGCACAGTAGTTACACCGAGCTCGTCTGGCACAACGGGAACTGCAATGCAGTCAGGCTCGCAGGGATCATCCGGTTCTCAGTCCGGAAGCTCCCAACCCGGCCCCGCCAGTGGAGGGCAATCCTCGGGTTCGGGTGCGCAATCGCCCTCGGGAAACTCACCGGGCACAAATCAGCAGAACTCGCCATCCTCTCCCAACAGCTCCAAATCCAATCCGGGATCGGCGGGCAACGCGAATTCGCCCAACAGCAAAAATCCGCAGAACAGTCCGAATTCACCAAATCAGAATTCAAACAATCCAAATTCAACGAATCCAAATTCCACCAATTCGAATTCGCCTAATTCGACTTCCCCGAATACGAATTCACCGAACACGAACTCTCCCAATACGAACTCTCCCAATACCACCACAAAACCGCAAAATCCGCCGCCGCCCAGTTCTGGAGGAAACCCACCTCCTCAGGGGTGCTGAAGGTGGAAATGCGTTCCCCATGCTCCCGTGTCCAGACATCTTGTTCTCAGCACAGCCAAGATCGTGTGGATGCGGGAGCCCTTCCTTTGCGCTCCCTGATGCCCTTTAGCATGGCGACTTTTTATCGAATCCATGAGAAACGCACTCAAACACAAACGTGGTGCCTCGCGCATGCCGTCTCGCAATCGCTCCCCTGAGCCGCAGCAGGCATACGCTGCCCCGCTTCCCTGCCTCCGCGAGGCAGCTGCCTCGTGCAAAGCTTGCGACCTTTGGAAAGCAGCCACACAGACCGTTTTTGGGGAAGGACGTGCCGATGCCACCATCATGCTCGTGGGAGAGCAGCCCGGAGACCTCGAGGATCGTGCCGGGCGACCATTCGTGGGGCCCGCCGGAAAACTACTGGACCAGGCTCTCGTCGAAGCGGGAATCGATCGCTCCGATGTGTACGTCACCAATGTGGTAAAGCATTTCAAGTGGTCTCCCGCGGAACGCGGGAAGAAAAGGATTCATAAGAAGCCGCGCGATTCAGAGATTCAAGCCTGCCGGCCCTGGCTCGACGCTGAGTTGGCCGTTGTGAAGCCCAAGATCTTGGTCTGCTTAGGAGCAACCGCGGCTCAATCACTGCTTGGGAAGGATTTTCGCGTTAGCCGCCAGCGTGGACAGATTATCGAGTCTCCGTTAGCGCCTCACGTCGTCGCCACTGTGCATCCATCATCCATCCTGAGAGCACAGGATGACGAATCCCGACACTCGCAGATGCAAGCTTTTATTCAGGATCTCAAGCATGTTGCCCGATTCCTCAAGGGAGATAAGGCTGCCTAGTCGTCTTCGACATCCAACGCAAGACCGATGTGCATTTTAAGCGAATACCATGCGCGGCTTTACCTGATTGCCTGACGCGATTTGGGGGTTCCAGCGCTCGGTTTGCGCAGGGCGCTTCGTTCCGCATTGAGTTCAGGAGCGATGCTTTCTGCTTGCTTTAAATGACTCTCCAGGGTCGGCAGCGACTTCTCTGCGAACTCTTTGATATCCATGTCCTGCGCAGAGTTACGTTCCCGCGAAAACGTCGCAACGTCTTCCTTATGCTCCTTCAGCATCTCCGCCATATAGGCATTGTCGAACTGCTCGCCTGAAAATTTCGCAAGCCGGTCTTTTGTCGCTTTGTTCTTGGCGCTGAGGCCTTTTGGGAGATCTACGCGTTTGCTGCTTCCGATTCTTTCCAACTGGTCTCTGGCTTTGCCGTTATCTTTCACCATAGTTTGAGCAAAGTTCTTCACTTGCTGACTGGATGCTTTCTGAAGGGCTAGCCTCGCCATTTCCACGTCGGCCAAATTATCGTCGGCAGCTTTTTTGAGGAATTGTTGATCACTCGCATTGGCGTTCGATGATCTTCGCGTCCCGGACCCCTGTCCCGCCGATACCCGGCTCCCGGATTCTGTTACTGACACAGCTAAGAATAGGCCTGCCATCATCAATCCCACTCCGACCCTGCAGACGATCTTGTCGAAAGCGTCCATCGCCCAATCCTCCTCAGAATTCTCATCTTTAAACTAAGTGCAGAGGGTCTGATCCACAATCGGGGATACCCCCCAAGCAGCGATCGCTCCCCACCTAACCGGAAATCAGGTCTCCCGAGATGGATGCATATTTCGCCAGGAAGGCGGCCCGTCCACGTCCGGAAAACTCCATCAGGAACGCTGGCAAACTACATAAAGCACTTGATGCAACAACTTGCCGCTCCTTCGTAGGCTTGAATCGGAGGGACATGTATGCCAGAAAAAGAGACCCTTGATCGTGCTCGAGAAGATGCTCGCGAAGGAAAATCATCCAGCACGCAGGCGGGCGAGTTTGTCCGTGAGGAAATGCACCATATCCGCGAAGGCAAGCACGGCGCCCGTTCTACCAAGCAGGCAATTGCGATCGGTCTGTCAAAGGCCAGGCGCGCGGGTGTAAAGCTGCAGCGGCCGCGCAAGGGCACAGCTTCGGCCCAAACAAGGTCAAAGGCCGGCGCCGATCTACGCAGGGGGCGGACCCGCCGCAAACCATCGCAGAAACGTTCCCGGGCAACGACCAGGGCACTCCAGCGTGAAGGTCGCTCCGCCGCTTCCAGGCGATCGCTGTCGAGTCAAGCGCGCAAAACAGCACGCACACGCGGCTCTGCCGCTCGCAGGCGCGCTGCCATGAAAGCGGTTCGAACCAAGGGAAGTCGCGGACGCTCGCAAGCTGCTCGCAAGGCCGCGAGAACCCGTGCCGCGTAGTTTCCCGGCAATTAGTCCCCAGCGGAGGGCGCGCGTCTGAATCCCCACAGAGATGAGCGCGCCTATTCTTCTTCTAAGGGTCTTGGCCCGTGTGACTGCAACGTCGCCTGTATTGTCGGTGGCCAGCATCAAGGTTCTAATCTCGCCATGAGCGCCAAACCAAGTTGGTCAAACCCAAAACTCATCTTCGATGCCGCCCTGGCGGACCTGAATAGCGACAATTCCAGGTTGAGTGATGCCGATTCGATCGTCCTCGACCGTGCCCGGCCGCTTCGAGCACAAAGGGAAAGTAACCGCCTTAGAAGAGAGCGAGCTCTGAACGAAGCCGCAGAGGCTTTAGCCAAGCTCTGGAAACGGTGACTCCGCACCTTTGCCGCCGAAGATGTAAATGACCCATCGGCCCCTGTTTCTGCATACCTATGGGAACCGGAACCCCGGTTTCAATTCGCAGCGATAAACCTTCGTTTGATCCGGATTGACGCGTGCATTACAACTTGCCCAGCTTAGAAACAAGTTTGGCCCAAGGGGAAAAACAATCCGCTCGCCATTGAGATCGGACTCTATGCAGATTCCCTCGGCATCCGCAGGTAACGTGAAATTCAGCGTCGGGCCAAAGATCACAGGATACGATTCGTGGACGATTGAAGTTTCCATGGGATGAAATACTTCAGCCTCCATGAGAAAGGTCGCCGTATCGGACCAGTTGCGAGCAGAAACAGTAATTGTCTGACCACCCTCCGCCAGCCCATCATCCTGAATTCTCGTAAAAGGACAAGGCCCTGCGATGCACGATACACGTGCGTTCCGGAACTCGTTCCCGGGTCCGGCGTCAAGGCTTGCAGAGCTGATGGCCGCCTTCCATTTGCCGTCTGGCGAGCATGGATGTTGGCCGCGACAGGGAACATTCCCGCGGTTCTCCACCTGGAACGTTTTTACTGCGCTTCCCACGCTGATCACCGTGAAGTTCTTGATCGAATACCTCACCTTGAGATTGCCGACCGTCGTTTCCGGTCCTCTGGCCCCAGTCATGGGCGGACGTGGACGCGGAGTCAAATGGGTGACATAGAGTTGATCTCCCACGAAGTCCCGTTGGTCCAAGGGAAGATAGTCGGGGTGGTGAAACTTCAACGTGATCGAGTGTCCGCGACGAATTCGCCAGGGCAGTGTGATGCTGAAAAATCCTGAAGCATCCGTTTTCGTCGCGCTCACTGGAATGTCATTCGCCACCGAAACTTCCACATCCGCGACTGGGACTTCTTTGCGGGTATCGGTATTTTTCACGGTCACCGCTCCTCGCAAAACCAGCGGCTTGCGGTGCCGAATCTGAATGATAAGCACGGCAACCCCGCCCAAGAGCAAGGCCGCCGCAAACATCCAGGCTAGGGTTTTCTTGGTCCGAACGTTCATTACTTTCTTTTATTGAACGATACCTTAATTGAGCGCTAAGGTTCTACTCTTTCGTTCATTCCCGAAACAAATCTGACTGCCCGCCGATTTTCTGAAGGTAGACCAATCGGTATGGTTTAGAATGATTTCTCCCGATCAGGATGCAACGTGTTCCGACCAAAGGACTCTCGCGCCGAAGGCTTCTGAAGGGGTTCCTTCAGGGCAGCCTCTGTCTTCCTCTCACTCCACTCCTGTCCGCACTCGACGCCCCCGACCAGCAACATGCGAAGCCTGCAAATCCTCCATCCTCCAGTACTCTGTCTGATGCCGATCGTGATTTCCTGTACGAATTGGAATGCCTCACCTTCCGATACTTCTGGGAGCAGGCCAATCCCGCGACTGGGCTGGTGAAGGACCGTTGCAACGTCCGCACCGCGACCGATAATGGCGTAGTGGCCAGTATCGCCGCAACTGGTTTTGGTCTCACCTCCTTGTGCATTGCTGAACAAGAAGGGTTCGTCCTCCGTGACCAGGCCATCGAGCGCGTGACCACCACCCTTCGCTCGCTCTGGAAGAAGCTTCCCAACCATCGAGGATTCTTTTACCACTGGGCCAACATCAATACCGGCGAACGCATTTGGGACTCGGAAATCTCTTCTGTGGATACGGCAATCCTCCTTTGTGGCGTCCTCACCTGTCGTGAGCATTTTCGCGATGCCGAGGTGACTCGCCTCGCAAGCGAGGTATTGAACCGCGTCGAGTGGACTTGGCTCTCGGAAGATACCACGCTGCTTTCGCACGGCTGGACTCCAGAATTCGGTTTTCTGCCCTCTCGCTGGGACTACTACAGCGAACTTATGATGATGTACCTCCTGGCCCTCGGCTCGAGTTCACATCCTCTCCGTCCTGAAACCTGGAATGCTTGGAAACGCCTCACTTTCGAATATGACGGCCTGCGCTACATTGGTTCCTTCGCGCCGCTTTTTGTTCACCAGTACTCCCAGGCTTGGTTCGATTTTCGTGGAAAGCGCGACCGCTACGCGGATTATTTTCAAAACTCCGTCATCGCCACCGATGTCCACCGCCGATTTTGCATCGAGCTTGCCTCACAGTTCCCTACCTACAGTGACGACCTGTGGGGGATCACTGCTTCCGACTCAGACAAGGGATACGTCATCTGGGGAGGACCGCCCGCCGTCGGTCCCATTGATGGAACTGTCGTCCCGAGTGCATCCGCAGGTTCTTTGCCGTTCCTGCCTCAGCCGACGATGCGCGTGCTCCGCACAATTCAGACTCGTTACAAGCAGGCATGGTGTCAATACGGATTCGTGAACGCCTTTAACCCCCTCAAGAACTGGTACGACAATGACGTGGTCGGGATCGATACCGGCATCACCATGCTGATGGCCGAAAACGCCCGCACCGGTTTCGTTTGGAACACCTTCATGCGGACGCCTGAGGCGAAGCGCGGAATGGAAAGAGCCGGATTCCGACCCTTAGCCTCCACGGAAACCGCCGAAACCTAACCATCCAACCGAGAGTGCTGAGTTTTCATCGAATTGCCCGGCACTTCCCAATGTTCTCGACAAACCTGAAATGCTCGTACGAAGCGCCAGCTTCTGCTGATTCACTGGGCTCCTTCTCTCGAGAAATAGGACTTTTGCGGTCGAGCGCACAGACGTAAACTATTGAGAATGAGTGTTCAGATGGCTCGGAACCCGGGCCTTCTTGGCCTTAAAGCAACGAACGAAGTAAGGATCCCCAAGTCTTTGTTAAGATAGGTGATTCTAGCTTTGGACATGGAGATCGCCGCTTGAGCGCAGAGACGAACGTGTCGGGAAGCTGGCGTGAACGTCTCGCGGCCCTTCGCAACATCCCTCCCGTTCTCGGGATCGTCTGGCGCTCCGGTCCACTCGTCGTCTCCCTTGGATTGGTGCTTCGTCTGGTCAGCTCCCTGCTACCCATCGCTCTCCTTTGGGTCGCAAAGCTAATCATCGATTCCATCGTTCATACGGTGGCGACCCACTCGCCGGTGCAGCCGCGCTTGTGGTGGCTGGTGGCTGCAGAATTTGGCTTGGCGGTCTTTTCCGGCATTCTGGCCCGTTTCATGGACTACTTCGACTCGCTGCTCGCCGACAAGTACACCCGTCACGTGAGCATCGAAGTCATGAAACACGCCTCGCAACTCGATCTCATCGCCTACGAAGACCCTGTCTTCTACGATCGACTTGAGAGAGCGCGCGTCCAGGCAACCGACCGCCTGGGCATGATCCAGTCCATCGGTCGACTGGTTCAACTAGTCATCACTACCATTTCGCTCTCTGTCTCCATCCTTCTTTTCTCTCCCTGGTTGCTGCTGCTGTTGATAGTGGGTGTTTTTCCAGCATTTCTAGGCGAGAGCCATTTCGCTCTCCTGGGCTATGCCAAGAACTTCCGGCAGACTCCGGTTCGTCGTCAGCTCGACTACCTGCGGGTTCTGGGAGGAAGCCGCGAGGCCGCCAAAGAACTTAAGCTTTTTGGGTTGCGAAAGTTCCTGATTGATCGCTTCACACGCTTATCTGACCAGATTTACGATGAGAACGTCTCTCTCGCTCGCCGTCGACTAGTCGCTGGCACTGGTCTGTCTCTAATTGGGACGGCTGGCTACTACTCCGCGTACGTGCTCGTAATCTGGCGCACGGTTACCGGGCAATTGACCATCGGCAGTTTGACGTTTCTTTCTGGCGCAATCCTTCAGGCCAGCAGTAACATCCAGCAGATTTTTTCCACCCTCGCCGGCATTGCGGACCAGGCTCTCTTTCTTACCGACCTACTGGCATTCTTTGAGATGGAGCCGACTATCCGCTCTAAACCAAATGCCTTACCCGCACCCAGGCCGATCCGGCGTGGCTTCGAGTTTCGCAACGTGTCTTTCCGTTATCCCGGGGCTTCCCGCCTGGTCCTTGAAAACCTGAATCTTGAGTTGCGCCCTGCCGAACGCGTCGCCCTGATCGGGGAGAACGGCCAAGGTAAAACCACGATTGTCAAGCTTATGACACGCTTGTACGATCCAGTTGAAGGGCAAGTTTTGCTCGATGGCGTGGACCTTCGAGAATACGATCTCGAAGACCTTTATCGTGAGATTGGCGTCATTTTCCAGGATTTTATGCGGTATGAGATGACGGCGCGGGAGAATATCGCAGTCGGCAAGATTGACGCCGCCGATAACTCGTCCCTCCTTCAATCCGCAGCGCAAAAAGCAATGGCGGACGAGGTCATCCGCCGGCTGCCCGCCCAGTATAACCAGATGCTGGGCCGCCGTTTTGATGGAGGAGTCGACCTCTCCGGCGGAGAATGGCAGAAAGTTGCCCTCGCGCGAGCCTATCTCCGCGACGCGCAGGTTTTGATCCTGGACGAACCGACCGCCGCCCTCGACGCGCGCAGTGAATACGAAGTGTTCCGCCGGTTTGCGGAACTCACGGCAGGAAAGTTGGCCCTTTTCATCTCGCACCGCTTTTCTACCGTCCGTATGGCAGACCGCATCATCGTGCTCGACGACGGCAAGGTTGTGGAAGACGGCAACCACGAACAACTTTGCCGCCTCGGAGGCATTTACTCCGAGATGTTTGAGCTCCAGGCAGCGAGTTACCGTTAGGGACCCCTATATGGCTGAGAATGTGCCTTTAGAAATCGTTCGCGCCGAACCAGAACCACCTTCCCCCTCGCAAACTGCCACAGACGCGTTTGCAGAGATGGTTCAGAAAAAAGCCGATGAACTGAAGGCCACACTTCATTGGCTGCCCGGTACTCGCTCGTCTTCCGTATTTGCGGATCGCACCAGAGCACTTCGTGAATCCCTGACGCCTATTCTTGCCTCCGCGTCCGCAACACCGAAATTGCCCATTTCCGAGGACTACCGCTGGCTTTCCGACCATGTTCGGCTTCTCCATTCCGAGGTTCGCGGACTGCCATCCGCCAAGGTCCGAAAGCTTCCTCACGTTCGCGGTCTCGATGGCCACGTTGTGCCACGTGTGATTCGCGTCGCTGAGGCTTATCTCGAAGCGGTCTCCTATCAATTCTCTGAGCCGAGTTTTTCTGCTTTCATCGAAGCCATCCAGACCGAGTCCGCCCTGAATCTCTACGAGTTGTGGGCGTTGGTGCCTGTCTTGAAGCTGATCCTCCTCGAGAGAGTCGCTCGCATAGCCCCTGCTTTGCTCGCATCTCCAATCTCCGATCTCCCAGAGGTAGGCGCTATCGTTCGCAGTATGTTGGCGATCAGCCACGGCTCCTGGAAAACTGTGCTTGAACCTCTGATCGTGTTCGATCGCGTCCTCCGCGAGGATCCGTCCGGCACATATCCGCGCATGGAGTTTGATAGCCGAGAACTTTATCGGATACGGCTGGCAAAAATGGCCGCCACCTCGGAAGCCACCGAAGTCGAAGTTGCTCGTGCTGCGGTGGCCCTCGCCAAACAATCGCAACAGACCAATTACGACGATCCCCGGGTGGCGCTCCGGGAGTCTCACGTCGGCTTCTACTTGATCGATCGTGGAACCAAACTCCTCCAGCAGAAAATCGGATTCCGTCACTCGCCTGGAAGTAAAGTTCAGAGCTGGATGCGGGATCATGCCGACGAATTTTTCTTCCCCGGAATCGAGCTCCTGACCTTCCTGATTTTCTCCGTTACGGCGCTCCTGTTGACCCCGCCCTCATTCTCTCCCGTTCTTCTCTTGATCTCGTTTCTGGTGCTGCTGCTGCCCTGTTCCCAGAGTGCCGTCCAATTGATGAATTACTTTGTGACCTCGGTGTTGACCCCGTCGATCCTGCCTAAGTACGACTTCGTTGACGGAATTCCGAGCGACTGCATCACCCTGGTTGCCGTACCCACCTTGCTCCTGAATGAAACCCAGGTACACACGTTGGCCGAAGATCTGGAAGTTCGCTTCCTGGGTAATCACGATCCAAACGTTCATTTTGCCCTGCTCACTGACTTGCCTGACTCTCGCGAACTGGCGAGGGAAGATAGCCCCCTCGTCGACCTTTGCGCGAAACTCGTTCGCGATCTGAATGAGAAATATGCCCCCGAACGCTCCGGATCGTTTTTCATGCTTCACCGCCATCGGATTTACAACCCGCAGGAAAGAGTCTGGATGGGATGGGAACGCAAACGCGGCAAGCTGATGGATCTCAATCGCCTGCTCCGCGGTCAGTACGACAGTTTTCCCGTCAAGGTGGGCGATCTTTCCGTGCTCTCCGACGTACGTTATGTCCTTACGCTCGATGCCGACACCGAATTGCCACGGGGAAGCGCCCGTCGCATGGTGGGTGCCATGGCGCATCCTCTCAATCAGGCCATCATCGATCCTGCCAGGAACATCGTGAGTTCCGGTTATGGAATCCTTCAGCCTCGGCTCGGCGTCAGCGTTCAAAGCACATCTCGTTCCCGTCTCGCCGCTTTGTATGCCGGCGAGACCGGTCTCGACATCTACACGCGCGCAGTTTCGGATGTTTACCAGGACCTATATGGCGAAGGCACATTTACAGGGAAGGGAATTTACGAAGTCGCAACCGTACACCAGGTTCTCGAGCGCCGCTTCCCTCGCAATGCCTTGTTGAGTCACGATCTGATCGAAGGCGCCTACGCGCGCGCAGGTCTCGTCAGCGATATCGAGATCATCGAAGACTATCCCTCGCATTACAGCGCCTACAACCGGAGGAAGCACCGTTGGCTCCGCGGCGACTGGCAGATCGCGAACTGGCTCTTCTCCCGTGTACCGGACGAGTCGGGAGCACGTGTCGCAAATCCGATCTCGCTCGTCTCTCGCTGGAAAATTCTGGATAACTTGCGCCGCAGCCTGGTCGAGCCTGCCACCTTCTTGCTGTTGGTATACGGCTGGCTTCTGGGTGGATCCCCCGCCGCGTGGACATTCGCCACGCTGTGCATCCTCTTGCTTCCGTCATTTTTCGAATTTGTGTTCTCGTTGGTCCGCGCCGCCGTCACACGCGAAGCATCTGTCGCTCGCCGGGCTCCAGCCGCGCTCTTCGCATCCGTGGCGAACGTTCTGTTACAACTAACCTTCCTCGCCCACCAAACCCTGCTTTCCTTGGATGCGGTCATCCGCGCATTTGTGCGACGGACAATTACCCGCCGCGGTCTGCTCGAATGGGAGACCGCCGCCGAAGCCGAGCACAAAACCACCAGTAGAAAGACGCCGGTTGATTCTTACTTGAACTGGGTACCGCTATTGGCATTGGGAATCGGTGTCTTGGTTTGGGCGGACCGTCCTGCCGCCTTGCCTTCTGCCATACCCATTCTGCTCCTGTGGGCGTGCTGTAAACCGATGGCTTCATGGCTCAACCAGCCCTCGATTGCACCGGCTAACGAGGTGTCCACCAAAGACAAATTATTTCTGCGACAAGCTGCTCTGCGTACCTGGCGCTACTTCGAGGAGTTCAGCACCGCTGAGCACCACTGGCTCATCCCCGACAATGTTCAGGAAGACCCCCCAGATCTCGCTGCCCGCCTGTCCCCAACGAATCTCGGCTTGCTGTTCAATGCCCGCCAAGTGGCCTGCGAGTTTGGATACCTGACTGTTCCTGAATTCGCGCAGAAAACCCTTCAGACCCTTACTTCGATGCGTAAGCTGCGTCGGCATGCTGGCCACTTTGTGAACTGGTACGACACGCGCACCTTGCAGCCGCTCACCCCAGTCTTCGTGTCCTCTGTGGATAGTGGCAACTTGTTGGCCTCTTTGTGGACGCTCCGCCAAGGCTGTCTGGACCGTCTGCGACAGCCCGTGGTCCAGCCGTCGCTGGTGGATGGTTTACTGGATTGTCTCCGCATTCTCTGCGATGCCGGCGCAGTCTCCCGAAAGCGCATTGCCGCCTGTGAGCGGCTGCGAAAAACTGGCTACTGGCCAGATGCATTGACACGCCTGCCGCTCCCCGCATTAGACGAAGCGGAACGGACGGTTGCCGAGTCCCATCCCGAGCTGACCTGGTTTGCGGACCAGACACGTCGGCGCGTGGAAATGTTTATTCATACTCTGCGCGCGTTTTGTCCCTGGTCCTTACCTGTATTCGCGGAGCTTCGCGATGATCCCGCGCTCAATCTTCGCTTGATGGATAACCTTGCCTTAGAGCAATTGCCCGAGTTTATGAAAGCCCTCGGCCACAGGCTCCAGCGCGACATGGAACAAGCATCGCCATCAGCAAAGCCCCTCTACGAGTCCTTGGCAGAGGCCCTTCCGCGAGCCCAGGCAAATGTCGCCGCTTTAATCGAGGACCTCCGCCGTGCCGCCAGAAAGGCCGGCGAGTTTGCGGACGAAATGGACTTTAGCCTGCTTTTGGATCCCCACCGTAAGCTGCTTTCCATCGGGCTCGACCTCGATGCCGGTCAAGTCAGTTCCGCCTGCTACGACCTGCTTGCAACCGAGTCCCGAACCGCCTCTTTCGTCGCCATCGCCAAAGAGGACATTCCTCAGGAAAGCTGGTTTCTTCTGGGCAGGGCTCACACTCTCGATCAGGGACATCCTGTCCTTCTGTCCTGGACCGGGACCATGTTTGAGTACCTCATGCCCTCTTTGTGGATGCGCTCTCATCCCAATACTCTGCTTGAGCGCTCGCAGGCCGCAGTGGTGCAGTCACAACGGGCCTATGCGGAAAGCTTGGGAGTACCCTGGGGCATCTCGGAATCTTCGTATTCCGAGCTCAACGACTCCAATCATTACAAATACTATGCATTCGGAGTCCCCCATCTGGCCTTGCGCAAGCCCGATTTTAAGGCCCTGGTCATCGCGCCGTATGCCACTTTCCTGGCGTTGAACATCGACCCGCAGGATAGCCTGTTGAACCTCCACCGCATGGCAGATCTGGGTTGGCTAAGTGCGTACGGCTTCTATGAGGCGGCCGATTATACTTCCGTCCGCCGTCGCTTCGGACGCCGTCGTCCGAACCTCGCCCGTTGCTGGATGGCCCATCACCAAGGCATGAGCCTGCTCGCACTTGCGAATTTCCTCTACGACAATGTTGTGCAACGATGGTTCCACAAGGACGGACGAGTCCAGGCCACAGAACTTCTCCTGCATGAAAAGCCGGTCGCACACGTACCGCGCTCCGAATTTCCCAGTCGCAGGTTGGCAGCCTGAGAGACTTATCGCCGTCTTGTTTGTAGTAATCGTTTGACCACGGTCGACCAATTTCTGCCAGGCACTCGAATCGCCGGAAAAGTTCACATCGCATGCCCACACTCTGTCATGACCCATGCATGCTCATCGCAACCGTGGCTTGATGCTGGCTGCAGGTCTTGGCCATCTGCTTCTATGACTACAGTCATATCTCCTGCCGAATCAAGGATGTAAAAGTTTGTAAAACTGCGCAATTTGTCGCACCCTACCGTAAACTAAAAGCGTCTGAAAGATAGACTCGACCCTGGCGCTTGTCTGTTTCGTCTCGTTCTTGCCTGCCAGTGGTCGTAGTTCGGGGGCCCTGGAAGCTGGGATTGCCAGCCTGTCCTCATCAAGAAACTTATGAGAACCAACGCTCGCCGTCATCCGTTCGTTATCTGTCTTCTTCTAGGTCTAACATTCTTGCTGCTCGCGTCATTTTGGGGTTGTGCGAGCGCCAACACCAAGTCGGCGCAAGCCAACACTGGCCCCCAGGTCGTCCAGGTCGCTGTTGCCACGGCTGAGCGGCGGGATTTCCCGGTCTACCTTTCGGGACTTGGCAACGTTCAGGCTTGGAACACGGTAAGCCTGAAGAGTCGCGTCGATGGACAGATCGTCCAGATCGCCTTTAAGGAAGGCGAGTTCGTTAAGCAAGGTGAACTGCTTCTCGTGATCGACCCGCGGCCTTATCAGGTCGCCCTGGAGCAGGCCGAAGCGGCCCTGGCCCGCGACCAGGCTCAGCTGAAAAATGCCCAGCTTGACTACGACCGCTATCAGGGACTCTTCAAGGAAGGCGTGATTTCACAACAGCAGTACAACGCCCAACAAGCGCTTGTGGGCCAACTTGGCGGCACCATCAAAGCCGATCAAGCTGCCATCGACAACGCCAAGCTCCAGCTTGTTTACACACGTGTTACATCTCCCGTTAACGGCCGCATCGGACTTCGCCTCGTGGATATCGGCAACATGGTGCATGCCACTGACACGAATCCCTTGCTCGTCGTAACCCAGCTCCAACCCATTGCAGTTGTCTTCACGCTTCCCGAAGATTCTCTTCCGACTGTCGCTCAACACATGAGAAACACAACCCTCGCCGTCGACGCATACAGTCGGGACGATTCAACCAAGATCGCGAGCGGCAAACTTTTGACCATCGACAACCAAATCGATCAGACCACTGGCACGGGAAAGCTGAAGGCGATATTCGAGAACGTCGACAACGCCCTGATCCCGAATCAGTTTGTGAACGCGCGCTTGCTCCTCGAGACCCGCAAAGGTGCGACCGTTGTCCCCGCCGCTGCCCTTCAGCGCGGTCCACAGGGCAGCACCTTTACGTATGTGGTCAAGCCCGACAAGACCGTGGAAGTTCGTCCCGTGAAGGTCGGTCTGACCCAGGGAGATTTGAGCGTGATTACATCTGGCCTGGCGCCGGGGGACCAGGTAGTCACCGATGGACAAGACAAACTCCAGGCGGGTAGCCACGTCGAGCCGCACGCGGCCGGTACGTCGCCTGCCGGCAAGAACGCGCAGGCCTCAGGAATTGTGGGGCAATGAGTCCTTCCCGATTATTTATTCTTCGACCGGTTGCCACCACGCTGCTGATGATCGGTATCCTGCTGGTGGGTCTGGTCGCCTATAGTCAGCTCCCCGTTTCAGCATTGCCGGAAGTCGATTACCCCACGATTCAGGTTGTTACTTTTTATCCAGGCGCCGATCCCGAGGTGATGGCGTCCTCCGTAACCGCTCCCCTGGAGCGTCAATTCGGCCAGGTTCCTGGTTTGAGTCAGATGACCTCGACCAGTTCTTTTGGAAGCTCTCTCGTCATTCTGCAATTCAATCTGGATCAGAATATCGATGTTGGCGAGCAGCAGGTGCAGGCCGCCATCAATGCGGCTACAACCTACCTTCCAAGGGATCTTCCCAATCCGCCGATCTATAGCAAGGTCAATCCTGCCGATGCTCCGATTCTCACCCTCGCTCTGACTTCCGATACTCTGCCGCTTACCAAGGTCGAAGACCTCGCCGATACGACTCTCGCGCAGAAGATCTCTCAGTTGCCCGGCGTCGGCCTCGTTTCGATCAGCGGAGGACAGAAGCCCGCCGTACGCATTCAAGCAAACCCCACCGCGTTGGCTTCCTATGGCCTCAGCTTGGAAGATCTGCGCACAGTTCTGGGGCAGGCCAATGTCGATCAGGCAAAAGGAGTTCTGGATGGGCAGCGACAGTCTTACACCATCAATGCCAACGATCAGCTTTTCAGCAGCGACGAATATAAAAACCTCATCGTCGCCTCTAAGAATGGTGCCCCCGTTCGCCTCTCCGACGTTGCCAACGTGATCGACGGCGCCGAGAACGCCCGGCAGGCTGCCTGGATGGACCTGACCCCGGCCGTGATCGTAAACATTCAGCGTCAACCGGGCGCCAACATCATCAGCGTTGCCGACCGCATCAAGAAGTTGTTGCCGAGACTGCAGTCTTCACTGCCATCCTCAGTGAAACTCGCCATCCTGACCGATCGAACCCAGACCATTCGCGCCTCGGTCAACGACGTTCAGTTCGAAATGATGCTCACCATTGGCCTCGTCGTCATGGTCATCTTCCTGTTTCTCAGGAATCTTTCGGCGACCGTTATTCCCAGCGTGGCAGTGCCCCTTTCGCTGATCGGAACTTTCGGTGTGATGTATCTGCTCGGCTACAGCCTGAACAATCTCACGCTCATGGCCTTGACCATCTCGACCGGTTTCGTCGTTGATGACGCCATCGTGATGATCGAGAACATCGATCGCTACCTCGAAATGGGCGACAGCCCGCTCGATGCGGCCCTGAAAGGCTCCGGTCAGATCGGCTTCACCATCGTCTCCTTAACCGTCTCCCTGATCGCCGTTCTCATTCCACTGCTGTTCATGGGAGATGTGGTCGGCCGCCTGTTTCGCGAATTTGCGATCACCCTCGCTGTGACCATCCTCGTCTCCGCCGTCGTGTCCCTCACCCTGACGCCCATGATGTGTGCGAAGCTTCTCAAGACGAAAGGGAGTTCGCGCCACAGCCGCTTCTACGAAGCCTCCGAGCGGCTCTATGAGCGAGTGATTGAACGTTACGGTTCAACTTTGCAGTGGGTTCTCAAGCATCAAACGGCCACCCTGATCGTTACCGTGGCGACGCTCGTTTTCACGATCCTGCTCTTTATCGTGGTGCCCAAAGGCTTCTTTCCGGTGCAGGACACTGGTGTAATCCTGGGCATCTCGGACGCCCCCCAAACGGTTTCTTTCACTGCCATGGCGCAGCGCCAGCAAGCACTCGCTCAAGTCATTCTCAAAGATCCAGCGGTCGACAGCATGTCTTCTTTTATCGGCATCGACGGCGTTAACACCACTCCCAACAGCGGTCGCATCCAGATCAATCTCAAATCCCGCAACCAGCGTAAGGAAACCGCCTCGGAAATCATTCGCCGCTTGCAGCCGCAGTTGGCTAAGGTCGAAGGCATCACGCTCTACATGCAGCCGGTCCAGGACCTCACGGTCGAGGACCGCGTCAGCCGTACCCAATTCCAATATTCCCTTGAGGCAGCCGACGCCACCGACTTGAACACTTGGGTTCCGCGCCTCATGCAGAAACTGCAGGCGCTTCCACAGCTGAGCGACGTCGCCAATGACCAGCTCACCAGCGGATTAAAAGCGGATCTGGTAATCGATCGCGACACCGCCTCCCGGCTCGGCATTCTTCCCCAAGCCATCGACGATACGCTCTATGACGCCTTTGGCCAGCGCCAGGTCTCCACCATTTTCACTCAGCTCAATCAATACCACGTTGTTCTTGAGGCCAATCCGAGTTTTCAGCAGAGTCCCGACGACCTCAAGAACATCTACGTCCATTCTTCAACTGGCACCCAGGTCCCGCTTTCAGCCTTTACTCATTTCCAGTCGACCAACGCTTTACTCGCGATCAATCACCAGGGCCAATTCCCGGTTGTGACCATTTCTTTCAACTTGGCCCCGCGCGTTTCCCTCGGGCAAGCCACGAAGGCCATCGATCAGGCCGAGCACGATATCAATTTGCCTGCCAGCATCCACACCAGCTTTCAGGGAACTGCGGCCGCCTTTCAGAATTCGCTGTCGAGCGAGCCCTATTTGATTCTTGCGGCCCTGGTGACCGTCTACATCGTGTTGGGTGTCCTCTACGAGAGCTACATCCATCCGATCACAATTCTCTCGACGCTGCCTTCCGCCGGTGTTGGCGCAATCTTGGCGCTCATCCTGACCCGCAACGACTTCAACGTCATCGCCCTGATAGGCATCATCCTGCTTATCGGCATCGTGAAGAAGAACGCCATCATGATGATCGACTTCGCCCTGGAAGCAGAACGTCAGGAAGGGAAGCCGCCCGAAGAAGCCATCTACCAGGCCTCTCTGCTGCGTTTTCGCCCGATCATGATGACGACGATGGCCGCTCTGCTCGGCGGCTTGCCGCTT
>Ga0209806_1000031_pt1 | contig 68345 bp, 68 predicted proteins | sample GraSoiAngelo_152_FD_186166 | JGI IMG/M metagenome (GOLD analysis project Ga0209806, IMG submission 186166) | Grasslands soil microbial communities from the Angelo Coastal Reserve, California, USA - 14_1009_12_30cm (SPAdes) (version 2) | ecosystem: Environmental > Terrestrial > Soil > Grasslands ... | reverse complement strand
CAAGACCTACTCTGGAGGAAGTTGGAGCGCGGAGCAGTACATCGACGACCCGGGCAGCGCATCCACTCACTACGTGTACTCGGTGGTCAAGCTCGCTTCTAAGAGAGGAAGCAATCAGATTGGATTGATTGGCGGTGATTTGACGAACACGCGCGTCAACGCTTGGATCTGGGATGGTACAGCCTGGGGAAACTTCGTGGCGATCGCGACGACGAATGTGGGTCCGGTGGACCGCGACAACGCGGACCTCGCGTGGGAGTCCGGCTCCGGGAACCTACTGGCGGTCGCTGCGAGCAATAGTGCAAGCATCGTCTCCAAGGAGTACACCACCTCTTGGGGCAGCGCCGTCACCTTTGCCTGCGCGAGTGGTGCGACAATCCGGTACACCCGACTGAAGGCGAACCCCCTCGCGACGGCGAACGACATGGTCCTCGCGGTCGTGGACGACCCCAGCTACAATCTGAGCACCTGCTACTGGAGCGGGAGCGCATGGGCAAATCAGTTGACACATGGCGTGATCGCCCAAGTCAACTTCCGCTCGTTCGATTTCGCATGGGAGGCGTCAGGGAGCAAAGGCCTCCTCGTGATGAGCACTGCCCCCAACAATCTCGCATACCGCACGTTCACGGCTCCGAATACCTGGGGGACGATCACCACGGTGGCCACGGGCTCCACCGACCATACGTGGATCCAGACCCGGACCAATCCCGTGTCAGGTGGCACGATCAAGATCCTCGGCGCCGCCAGCGAGAACACCGCCCAGAGCCTCGGGGGATTCAAATGGGACGGGACGACGTTCACCGTGATCGGTACGAGCACCTTCACGGCCAGCACGGGCGGCTTCATGGACAACGAAATGTTCGACCTGAAGTACCCGGACGTACGGCTGGGCGGAACGGGGGAGATTCGACAGATGGTCTGCAAGGATCTCGCCGTGAGCAACTGTGATACACCCGCGAAATTCACGAAGTGGGACGGCACGGCGGGGGTCGACACGGTGGCGATGGGGGTGGCGAGCGGCACCTATCCCTCTCTCGCGACAACGTGGGACGCGAACGCAGATTTGTGGGTCGCCTATGAGAAGGACGTGAACGGGACCAGCCGGGGAATCTATGCAAGGTTCCTCGACTACCCGGCCGCCGGCTGGCAGGCCCCCGAGACGGTCGACTCCTTAGCAGGGACCATCCTCACACGCCCGTCCATCGGTGTCGACAAGGACAACAACGTGCACGCTCTGTACGTTTCGACGTCTGGGCCGCAGCTGTATTACAAGCTGCGCACAGGCGGCGCTTGGGGATCACGGACCGCCATCGATACATCGTCAGACTCCCCATCGCTCATGGTTCGGGCGCCGAACGACGCGATGTACGGAACCGCCTCCGGTGGTTTGTATTGGAAGTCGTCGACGTCGGAGACCTACTTCTATTACATCCCGGAGTTCGAAACGGTGATCGCCCCGGTCCTCGGGGTCCTCGGCATCGCCCTCTTCCTGGGACGTCGCGGCCGAGTCCGCGGGAAGAAGTCGGCAGCCCGTGCTGCTTCCTGACCGCCGACGCGCGCATCAGGACTGCGATCGACTCGCCGCTATCGGGCTAAGTGATAATCTAGCCGGAACCTCCTTAGCTCCTCCTGCGAATGAATGACATACCTGCCGTTGTGGCATTTATTTCGTAAAGGAGGGAGAACTCTGCACGTGGAATCGATGATCCTGGCCCAGCTGACGCCCCGCCGATTCCGGGCGTGCCTGCCGCTCATATTCGCGGTGTGCCTCGTCCTCGTCGCGTCCATCCCGGCGGTGGCCGGAGACTCGGAGCGCCCCGTGCACGCCTCGATCTTCGTCAGCAGCACCGAATCCTCCCCGGCGGACAACCTGAGCTTCTGGATTTGGATCGAGCCCCTCAAGCAGAAAGCGCGCAAGCTCGTGATCACGGAAGCGCCGCTCGACGGACTCGAGGTCCTGTCCACGACCATCCCGGATTCGTGCCTCGAATCGAGGCGGACCTGGGTCTGCATCCAGGACGACTTGCGTCCGTTCTCGATTGCGGTGCAAGCCGTCGCGGGGCCGGGCACGGAAGGAAGGGACCTCGTCTACGGCGCGTCCGTCGCCCTCTGGAAGAACGGCGAAGGCAACGAGGACTCCATGGACCCGATCCAATTGAGCTCCATCGTCCAGGTGGTCCCAGCGAGCGTCGTCGGGGAGCCGAAGGTCGACGTGCAGCTGGAGGCGAACGAGTCCGCGATCATGCCGGGAAACCCGGTGACCTACCGGGTCGATGTGACGAACCTGGGGAACACGACGGCGCACAACGTGTCTGTCGTCGTCACGATCCCGACTGCGATGGTCGTGACGTCTGCGGCCCCGGAACCGACGATCCGAGACGGACGGCTGACGTGGATCCTCAATTCGGTACCGGTTGGATCGACGTGGTTGTTCTTCACCGCAACATTGCCTCCTGCAAACGCGTTGCAGCAGGTGGACGCGGCCGTTGCGGCGACTTACGGCAATGCGAGCGGCGGCCAGGTCCGCCTCGCGAACGTACCCACCTCGCTGGTCGTCCTTCCGATGCGACCTCAGGCTCCCCTCTCGCCGCTGCCGGCACTGTTCGTCCTGGCCGTCCTCGCCTTCGTCTTGAAATCCCTGTTCCTCCCCGCGGGTCCCCTCGTCCCCGCCTTGCGCGGTCCCGCCGGCCCGGCCGAGGTTTTCCTCCTCCACCGAAGCGGAATCCTCCTGCACCACGTCACCCCGATTCATTCCGCGGGCCTGGACTCCGACATCGTCGGAGGGATGCTCTCGGCGATCCGGATGTTCGTCGAGACGACGATGGATCCGTCCACCGGGCCGTTGCAGGAGATCCGATTCCGCGGCGGGAGCATCGTCTTCGTGACGGGGGAGAACGCGACCTTGGCCGCGCTCAATGCTAAGGGGAACCGGGTCCGATTCGGTCGCCGTGCGTTGGGATTCCTGCGCCAATTCGAAAAGTCGAATGCTCAAGCCCTCAAGAACTTCGATGGGGGCGCATCGCCTCTCCTTGGGATTGACGACCTGATGAGCCGCATTTCTTCGTGAACGATTGGAACGAGAAGCGAGCCGGGTGGCCGGGATGTCCCCCGGCTGTAACAGCGCGTGTCACGGCCAAGCGAATGCTCACTCGACGCCCTGACCCTAGCCGGGGGATTGTTGGACGCCGCGTTGTCCCCCTGTCACGGAACGCCCCGAACCCGGGGCTGTCGAGGAGGGACCCATACGGCATCCTCTCCAGGCTTGCATCGCGCGTCACGAGTCGGCGCGACCTTACGCTGGAGCACCGAATCAACGGCCTGGGAGCCGATAAAGATTCGCCCGCCCTCCGCACGTTTATCTAGGCCCCGCCGCTTCGTCGGACTCCCGATCCGCATGGAAGAGCTCCGCAACGCGATCGCGCTCCTTTTCAAGCGGAAGGGCCGCGACAGCCTGTCCGAACGAGAGTTCGTGCTGTCGGCCTCCATGGACCTCAGGTGGTTCCCGCCGAGGGACGCCCAGCGCCTGTTGCAGGTCGGCTTGGAGACGAAGTTGCTCGAGTCCCGCGACGGGACGATCCGACCGGTCTTCGACGTGTCGGCCGTCGAGGTCCCGCGGGACTACGTGCCCACGACTGCGATCCTCGCGATGCCCACTCCGGTGGAAGAGGACCTGTTCCTCCGCGTCGTCGATGCGATCGCCGCGATGACCGGCATGGACCGGAAAGCGGTCATCCGTCGGGTGAACGAGGTCCAGGAAAAGATGGACGTCGAGGTCGAGGTCGCGGCGCTCATCGCGGCCCGCCAGGCCGGCGTGGACGTGGCGCCGTTCCTTCCGGCCGTAAGGGCGCGCCTGCAGGTGCCGTGACTACGCGCCGGCGTCCTTTTCCTTGAGGAGATCCCCCAAGGTGACGCCACCCGAGGCCGCCGCCTTCTTGACCGATACCGGCTGAACTCGCTCCTTGAGTTTGATCCCCAGCTGACGCTCGACCTTGCGGACCAGTTCGTCGCCCGGGCTGATGGCTCCCGATTCCAATTTCGCGATCACGCTCGCCCGCTCATTGATCTTGGCCCCCAGGTCCGCCTGTTTCCACCCGCGGGCCTCCCGGGCCTCGCGGATCCGCCGCGGGAAGTCCTCCATCAGTTCGAGTTCGCCGCCCTGTTCGTAGACGTCCTTGGGCGTCATCCGCCGCTGGCGGGCCTCCAGCCGCTGGGCGATCACGGGGGGCATCGTGCTCGCCCGCAGGGCGGGGCCAGATACCTCGTCTCCGAAGCGGGCGCAGTCCCCGCACACGGAGAGGACCGTCGCGTCGATGGCCACGGTTTTCAGCCGCGGGACGTCGGCGCCGCACAATTCGCAGATCAAGAAAACAGCCCCGTAAAGACTAAGTAGAAAATGCCGGGTATATAGCCTTCGTCATCGAGCCCACCCACCGGTCGGATTTATGGACGACGATCAGATCCGAGAATTCTCGGAGAAAATGTCAGAGCGTATCGCCTCTCTCGAGGACCGCAACGACAAGCTTTTGGAGACGGCTCGGCGGGTCGAGGGCGAGAAGCGCTACGCGGAGACCGAGCTCGTCCGACTGCAGAAAGAGATCCGGCGGCTGAAGCAGGAACTCGATCGCCTCAAGAGCCCGCCTCTGATCATCGGCAACATCCGCGACATCTTGGCGGACAGCCGGGTCGTCGTCAAGTCGTCGACGGGTCCCGATTTCATCGTGAATGCGGCCGAGTACATTACGAAGGAGAACCTCGTCGTCGGTGCACGGGTCGCACTGAACAAGCAGACCTTGGCCGTGATGGGCGTCCTTCCGCCGTCCCTCGATCCGATCGTCACCGGGGCCGAGATCATCGAGAAGCCGCCGGTCTCGTACGAGGACGTCGGCGGCCTCGAAGGCCAGATGCGGGAGCTCCGTGAGGCCGTGGAGGACCCGCTCCTGAAGCCCGAGCTGTATCGCAAGGTCGGCATCGAGCCGCCCAAGGGCGTCCTGCTCGTCGGGCCTCCCGGGACCGGTAAGACGCTCCTGGCGAAGGCCGTGGCGAACCGGACGCAAGCGACGTTCATCCGCTTCGTAGGCTCCGAACTCGTCCAGAAGTACATCGGCGAAGGGGCGCGGCTCGTCCGCGAGCTGTTCCAGCTCGCCCGGGAGAAGGCGCCCTCGATCGTGTTCATCGACGAACTCGACTCCGTCGGCGCGAAGCGCCTCGAGGTCGCGACGTCGGGGGACCGGGAAGTCCAGCGGACCCTCATGCAACTCCTCGCCGAACTCGACGGCTTCAATCCGCTCGGCGAGGTCAAGATCATCGGAGCGACCAACCGACCGGACATCTTGGACGAGGCGCTCCTGCGGCCGGGCCGATTCGACCGGATCATCGAGATCCCGATGCCAGGCGTCGAATCCCGGATGACGATCTTCAAGATCCACACGCGGAAGATGAACGTCGCGGCCGACGTCGAGTTTGCGGGTCTCGCCTCCAAGTCGGACGGGGCGACGGGGGCCGACATCCATGCGATCTGCACGGAGGCCGGCATGTTTGCGATCCGCGAGGACCGCGAGGTCGTCTCGATGGCCGACTTCGAGCGCGCGGTCGACAAGGTCCTCGGCGACAATCCGATCCGCTCGGCGGACTCCTCCGGCGCGATGTACGCCTGAGTTCGGCCTTCGTCCGCGGCATTCCTAAATAGGACCTCCTCCTGACTTCCGGTCCCAGCGAGAACGACGCCCAATGGCGAATATGGATCGATGTCCGATTTGCGACGTGGCGGTGCGGCCCGAGAACTTGATCCGCCATCTGAACGACATTCATCCGAGGCATCCGGACACCGCGAAGCTGATTGAGGAACTGAAGGCGGAGCCGGGTCGGATCGCGGCCCGCCGCCCTTCGCAGCCTTTCCGACTCAGTCGTCGGCTCGTCAGCGTCATCGTCGTCCTCATCCTCGTTGGGGTCGGCGGATACTATCTCGTCACCAACCTCCCCGCAGGCGGCACGCCCCTTCCCTGCATCAGCGGCACCGGGAGCGCGTACCACTGGCACACCCAGCTCACGATTAGCTCGGGAGGGAACCCGATCACGATCCCCGCGAACATTGGGATCTCGCTGACGTGCATGCAGATCCTGCACACGCATGACTCGACCGGGTTGATCCATATCGAACCAGATACGCCGGAGCAGGCGCGGATCTACACGGTCGGCGATTTCTTCCACGTCTGGGGCAAGAGCTTCGACACTCCCAGCCGGATGACCGTGAACGGCACCGCGGTCTCCGCGAGCTCGAACGTCGGCTTGTACAACAACGAGGCCATCGTCCTCGAATACGCGTCCTTCACCCCCTAGTCACTATTCGCCCGAGACCTTGGTCTCCCTGCGTCCCACGCGACTACCATAACGTTTATGGTGACCCCTCGGTGTCCCGAGAATGCAATGGCCCGCCCCCTCGTCCGCGATGAGGAAGGCGTGAGCACCCTCGTGTCGCTGATCGGGGTGCTCCTCCTCGTGATCGCGATCCTCGCGGTATACTTCGGGTTCCTCGTCCCGAAGTTCGCGGGGCCTCCGCTTCGGGCCCGGAGCGGGGACGACGTCCTGGTCGACTACGTCGGACGGTTCGAGAACGGCCTCGTGTTCGATACGAGCCTCGTCTCCGTCGCCGGAGACAACTCCTCCAACCCGAAGGCCTTCGCCTTCGGCTGGCATCCTCCCTGGCAGCCGCTGGAGGTCAAGAGCGTCGGGAGCGGGGAGGTCGTGAAAGGCTTTGACCTGGGGATCCAGGGCCTCGCGGTGGGAGACGCGACGACGATCGCGGTCCCGCCGGACCTGGGTTACGGGGCCGCCGACCCGACGAAGGTCTTCGTCAAGCCCCTCTTCGAATCCGTGCCGGTGCACCTGACGATGGACGCGTCCGACTTCTCGGCGACCTACAAGGCCCCCGCCGTCTCCGGCGCGAACACGACCGATCCGTTCTGGGGCTGGCCCGCGACCGTGAGCGTGTCGGGCTCCGTCGTCACGGTCACGAACAGCCCGACGCCGGGCCAAATCGTCCATCCGTACGGCGCGTGGGAGGCCCGCGTGGATTCGATCGACGACGGGGCCGACGGCGGGATCGGCACGATCACCGTCCACCATCATCTCGATGCAACCTCGGTGGACCGGGTCGGCTTCCGGAACGGCAACGCGGTCTTGTTCACCGTGACCGCGGTCGACCTCGCGGCGGGGACGTACACGTTGGACTACAACAATCCGACGAAGGGCCGGACCTTGATCTTCGAGGTCACGATGGTCCGCATCTCCCGCGTGGCCTGAGGCGGCGGATGGCCTTCCTGGATGATTTCTTCGCCGCCCTCTTCGGTGCCCTCGGCCCCGTCGGGAGCCTCGTCGCGCTCCTCGTCATCTTCGCCATCGATGCGGCGCTCTTCCCGGCCCTCCCGGAAGCCTGGATCCTGATCACCTACACGTATCAGCCGGAGACGATGGATCCGGTCGGCTGGGCGGCGATCCTCCTGGCCGTCGCGGTCGCGGGCGACCTCCTCGGGACGAGCCTGCTCTACGCCGCGGTCCGCCGCCTGTTGATCCAAGACCGGCATATGCCGCGGTGGCTGGAGTCGGGCATGCGGCGATGGACCGAGTTCCTCGTCGTGAGGGACGAGCGGGTCATCCTCCTGAATCGAGTGGCCCCCGTCGTCCCCTTCGTCGGCGCTTTCATCGCGGCCCTGCGGTGGAGCTACCCGCGGTCAATGGCCTTCGTCGCGGTCGGAGGCCTGGCGAAGTACGCGGCCCTTCTCTACCTGGTGTTCGTGATCGGGGTCTCGTACGACATCCACACGGCGCGAACGATCACCCTGGTCCTGGTCGTCGTCGTCATCGCCCTCTCCCTTGGCGGGTCCTGGTGGTATCGTCGCCGACGGGTCCGATCGGCGGGGAAGTCCTGATGGTTCATCGCGCCGGCTGAGGGCGGAATCGATCGGAAGGAGTCCGCCCCGTCGCGTAGAAGAGGACCGTCGAGGCGATGTACTCCTTGAGGATGGTCCGCAGGTACCCGTAGGTCCGGAACCGCCTCATGGAGGTCTGGACCCGCTGGGGCAAGATCACGAACCGTCCGAGGGTCCGCGACCGCAGGGCGATGTCGTGGGTCTCGTTCAGGAGCATCTCGTCGCGGATTCCACCGAGCGCCTCGAAGGCGGACCGCCGGAAGAAGAAGCAGAACCCCGCGTTGTGCGGATAGCCCCAGAGGGTCAGGGCCCGCTGGTAGCCGTTCGCCAAGAGGAAGAGGGCACGTTCGGCGAGGGTGCCCTGCGCGGGGACGAACCCGGTCGCGCCTCCGACGACGTCCGACGCATCGGCGGCGGCGACGATCGCCTCGATCAAGTCTCGCGGGACGATGCAATCGGCGTCGACGAAGACCAGGAGGTCCCCCCGGGCCGCGCGGGCGCCCCGGTTCCGTCCCTCTCCAGGACCCTTGCGCTCGCCCTCGAGGACGATGGCGCCCTTCGCCCGGGCCAGTTCCTGCGTTCCGTCGGTGCTCCCGGAGTCCGCCACGAGGATCTCCACCGGCGGCCGGGCCTGGGCCCGCAGGGATTCGAGCAACGCGGGAAGGCACTTCGCCTCGTTCCAGGTCGGGACGATCACGGAGACGAGCGGCGCCCGCTCCGGAGGGCCGGGCCGTCCTCGAGCCGCCGAGGGCCCGTCCATCGCGTTCACGCGGCCACGAGGCGCTCGTAGACGCGCTCGAGGCGGCGCGTGCATCGTTCCACGGAATAGTCGAGGGCGGCCTCTCGCGCGGCTTCCTGCATCGAGTCGCGGCCGCGCAGGCAGCGCAGGATGGCGGCGGCGCAACCGCGGACGTCGTTCGGGTCGAAGAGGGCCCCATTGACGCCTTCGCGGACGAACTCCGGGATCGCGCGGTAATTCGCCCCCGCGACCGGACGCCCGGAGGCGAGCGCCTCCAGGACGACGAGGCCTTGGGTCTCGAACTTCGAAGCGATCGCGAAGGCGTCGGCCGCGGCGTAGTATTTCGGCAAATCGGCGTCCGGCACGAATCCCGTGAAGATGATGTCCCCGGACAGGCCAAGCCGTGCGACCAGGTCGTAATACTTCTCCATGTAAGGCCCGGTCCCGACGATCATCAGCTTCGTGTCCCGGTTCTGCTCCAAGATCCTCGGGAACGCATGGATCAAGGTGGTCAGGTTCTTCTCCGGCGCGACGCGGCCCACGTGCAGGACGACATCGTGGCCGTTCAGCCCCCACTTCGTCCGGATGCCCTGGCCCGAAATGTCCGGCCGGAACCGCTCCGGGTCCACGCCCGTCGGGATCACGTCCGCGATGTTCGCCCGGGGCGAAAGCGCCATGATCTCGTCGAGGATGGCCCGGCTCGGGACGACGACGCCCTGGGTCTTCCGGAGGAAGATTTTGAGGTAAAAGCGCAGGCCTCGCTCGAGCAGGTGGAGGTTGAGGCCGAACGGGGAGTAGAACGCGAGGGTGTCGTGGATCATCGTGTGGAAGGTCGAGACCCGGGGGATCTTCGCCTGCCAGGAGGCCCAGAGGCCTTTGATTCCGACGAAGCCGACCCCGTGGATGTGGATCACGTCGATCCCGAGGTCCTTGATCAGGTCGACCTCGCGGCCCGGGAACATCGCCAGGCGGTACCCCGGATAATGCCGGAACTCCTTCGCCCGGACATACACGGTGCCGTCCTCGTGGGTCCCGCGTCGGCGAGGGTCCTCCGGGGCGAAGACGACGACCTCGTGCCCGTGGGCCTCGAGCTGCCGGCGGGTCGACAGGACGGACGTCACGACGCCGTCGACCGTCGGGAGGTAGCTGTCCGTGAACAAAGCGATCCGCATGGCATCAGCGCTCCCGGACCGGGGACTCGGGCCTCGTGTCTCCATCGCCACTCCTTCGACTCGACGTCGGCCCCGCCTCCACGATCCATCCGATCCGACCGATCCTCGGCCGTCCGGACGTGGCGCGAGGGCGCCCGCCCGACGCGGCGGCGAGGATAGCCAGACTACCCAATCGCGCTGAGTTTGGTCAGCCTACTTGAAGTTTTGGGGAGAGCTTCTCCGCCTTGATAATGTGCCTGGACCGAAGGAAGGGCCGCAGACGAACGAGAGGTCCTTCCTATCGACCACCGGTGATTTGGGAATTGATAATCTCGACGCCGTGGCCCGCCCGGTACGAGGCACGGAACCCCGCGGCGACCTTCCGGCGGGCCCGTCGGACGGATTCGAGGAGCGGGTGTCCAAGGGCGAGGTACGCCGCGGTCGAGGCCGCGAGCGTGCACCCCGCGCCGTGGAGCGCCTTTCGGTATCGTCGGCCTCCGAGGTGGACCATCCGGACGCCGTCGAAGAGCACGTCGACGAGGGGGCCTTTGAGATGGCCTCCCTTGACCAGCACGGCCTCGGGCCCGAGGTGGCGGATCGCCCGCGCCGCGGCCTCCATCGACCTGACGTCCCGGATCGAGAGGCCGGAGAGCCGCTCCGCTTCGTAGCGGTTCGGGGTCACGAGGGCCGCGCGATCGAAGAGGCGTTCGACGAGGGCCGCTCGGAAATCGTCCTTCTCGAGCCTCGCGCCGACGGTCGCGATCATCACCGGGTCGACGACGACGGGGAACGAGGTGCGCCGCAGGCCGTTCGCGACCGCCCGGACGATGTCTGCGGAGTACAGCATCCCGGTCTTCGCCGCCCGCACATCGAAGTCGTCCAGGACCGCGCGCAGCTGTTTCCGAATTTCCGCGGTCGGGATCGCGAAGATCGAATCGACCGAGCGCGTGTTTTGGGCCGTCACGCACGTGATGACACTCGTCCCGTGCACGCCGATCGACGCGAACGACTTCAGGTCCGCCTGAATTCCCGCGCCGCCCCCGGAGTCGCTCCCCGCGATCGTCAGGGCCGTGCGCACCTGCGCGCGAAGGAGGGCGCGGGCCTTAAGTCTGACGCGCGTCATGTCGGGTCCGTCGTGAGCGGCACACCGTCAAGTAGCGCTCGCCTCATCGGAACGGAGGTGCGGGCGCGGAGCGGCCACATCAAGTTCGACAAGAAGGTCCGATGGAAGAACCTCGTCTCCGCCTTCCGCCCGCTCTTCCTGAAATTCCTGGAGGAGACGCAGCAACTGCCGGAGGACATGGAGAGCCTCGACGTGCTGGTCGAAGAAAACCTCCGCGACCTCCGGAGCAATCGGAAGCCCGAGGGGTACAACCGCGAAGGCGTGATGCGGATGATGTTCCCGATCTCGAATGAGGTCGAGTTCTACGTGTACGGTCGAGGGAAGGCCCTGGAAGTCGCGCGCGTGACGGAGGCCCTCAGCCGGGTCCTCCAGAAGTACCGACTGAAGCACACGATTGAATGGGACCAGCTGAAGCTCCTCGCCGGCAAAAAAGAGTGAGCCGCCGCCGATTCCGATCGAGCGAGCCGGGTCGTACCTCCAAGTAGAGGTACGCGGAACGGGTCCCCGGCCTCGATCTTCACGTTCCCAATCGCACGGTTTCCACGACCGAGTACCGGGCCCCTTGGGGGGTCAGGAGGCTCTTCTTGAGGTGGACCGCATCGACCGTGGCCGTCCCGAACAGGTCGCTGGCGTGGGATTCGAGGATCCTCCGGACGCCGTCGAGATCGCTCCGGCCCTTCACGCGGGCCAGCGTGACGTGTGCCTTCCACGGACGGCCTTCTCGCGGAAAGCCGAGAGCCTCCAGGGCGCCCTCCAGGGCGTCGGCGATTTTCGCGATCGGTTCCGCTCCTTCGACGCTGACCCAGAGGACATTCATCCGGCCCAGGTTGGGGAAGGCGCCGGTCCCTCGGACCCGGATCTCGAATGGGCGCACGCCGGCGGTCGCCTCTCGCATGGCGGTCACGATTTCGGGGACGAGGCCCTCCTCCGTCTCGCCGAGGAACTTGACCGTCAGGTGCACCTGGGCGGGGTCGACGACCTTGAGGGATGGACTCGCCCGCCGCAGGTCGGCCGCGAGTTGGTCCAGGGCGGGACTGCGAGGCACGTCGACCGCGATGAAACCGCGAAACGTCACCGATCCTCCTTCCGTTGGACGGTCCTCTCGGCGACGAACGTCTCGCTCCCTCGGAAGGTCCCGCGAAGGTACCCCTCCTGGATTGCGACCTGCAGGACGCGCATCGCCGCTTCGCGAGGCACCCGGAGTTCGTCGGCGAGGTCCTGGATACGGATCGCCTCTCGGCCCTTCGCGAAGGACGCGGCATGCGCCAAGGCGAGATCGCGAGAAGCAAGTCGCCGCGAAAAGGCGAGGAAAAACAGCCCGGGGACGAGGAGCAAGACCGCGCACAGCGCTGCCGCCGCGACTCCGAGGACCTGCTGGAAGGCTGCTCCCGCGACGGCGAGGACGACGCCGACCCCGGACAGGCCCAGTGTTCCCGCGGCGAGCAATTCGTACACGACCCGTCGATTCAACTGGCCCACCGCTTAGTCGTCGGTCACCCGCGTCCCGTGGAATGACTCGCCGAGGATCGCCGCTCGCAGGGCGCGCAGATCGCGACCGTGGACGACGCTCAGCGGAATCCGGTCTCGCGCGACCACGCGGGCGGCGACCGGGTCGAACACGACGCTCGGCCCTGCAGTCCGATGGCCCTTCCCCGAGAGCCGGACGAGGTCGGCGAACCCGACGTGCGGGAGGAGTCGCGCGCTTGGATTCCGTTTCGGATCGGCCGAGTAGACCCCATCGACGGAAGTCGCGTTCACGATTCGATTCGCTCGGACGAAACGGGCGAGCGACGCGGAAACACGATCCGTCGTGTGGCCGGGGCGAGTCCCTCCCATGACGACGATCGGATATCGCCTCGCGAGCCGGGCCGCTTCGGCGTAGGCCGTCGCCGGTTCGCGGTTTGCCCGCCCGCGGAGGGCCGCCGACAGGAGGCGCGCGTTCAGACGCGTCACCGCGATGCCGAACTCGTCGAGGGTCCGCTCACCGATTCCGATGGAGCGCCCGGTCTCGATATAGTATCGCGCCACGCGGCCGCCGCCTGTGACCACGAACAACTTTACCCGCGACGAAAGGCTTTGCAACAGTTGCGCAAGCGCGTGCACGTAGCGCGCGTCGTCTTCCCCCGGAACGAGGACAGAACCGCCGAGGGAGACGACGACTTTCTCCATGAAATCTCGTTCTCGACGCAAAAGGTAATGAACGATAAATAGCTGTGTGGTGACACGCAATGGCTCAGATGTCCGGGATGGACAAATACAAGTTCCGCCGCGCCCTCGAGCAGATCGAAGAAGCGGAAGGCCGCGGCACGGAACTCGTGAGCGTGTACATCCCGCCCGAGCGGCCCATCTTCGACGTGACGAACTACCTGAGGGCGGAGCTGTCGCAGTCGTCCAACATCAAGAGCGCGAGCACCCGGAAGCATGTGACGCAGGCGATCGAGTCCGCGATGCAGCGCTTGAAGGCCTACCGGATGCCGCCGCCGAACGGCCTCGTGATCTTCACCGGGCACAAGCAGATCGGCGCGGACCAGACGCAGATGGTCACGTTCGTCCTGGAGCCGCCCGAGCCGGTCACGTCGTTCATCTACCGATGTGATTCGAAATTCTACACGGCCCCGCTCCACGAGATGCTCGCGGAGAAGGACGTCTACGGGCTCCTCGTGATCGACTGGAGCGAGGCGACCCTCGGCGTGCTCCGGGGGAAACGGATCGAGGTGATCAAGAACCTCCAGTCGCAGGTTCCCTCCAAGCACCGGATGGGCGGACAGAGCGCCCGGCGGTTCGAGCGAGGGCACGACATCGCCGTCCACGAGTGGTACAAGAAGATCGGCGAGCTGAGCACGGAAGCGTTCCTCAACCGGCCCGAAATCAAGGGGATCATCATCGGAGGGCCCGGCTATTCGAAGGAAGAGTTCGCGACGGGCGACTTCGTTCATCACGAGCTGAAGAAAAAGATCATCCCGACCTTCCTCGACGTCGGCTACACGGACGAGTACGGCCTGCGGGAGCTCGTCGAGAATTCCCGCGAGATCCTCAGCGGCCTCGACCTGATGCGGGAGAAGACGTTCGTCCAACGCCTGATGGAGGAGATCCGGAAGGCGGATGGCGGCCTGGCGGCCTACGGCGAGGAACAGGTCCGGAATGCCCTCCGGCTCGGCGCGGTCGACACCCTCCTGGTCTCCGAGGGGCTGCGGAAAGCCCGCGCCAAGTTGCGGTGCGCGAACGGCGACTGGGAAGGGGAGAAGACCATCGACGACGCGGGCGAACTGCCGACGTGCCCGAAGGACGGAGGACCGCTCACCGTCGTCGAGAGCCGCGAGCTCATCGAGGACCTCACAATGATGGCGGCGCAGATGGGGACGAACGTGGAACTCATCTCGAAGGACTCGGAGGAGGGACAGCTCCTCCTCCGCGCGTTCGGGGGCATCGCCGCCATCCTGCGGTTCCGGGTGACGTGATGGGCCACGACCCGTGGTCCGAGCTCCGAGAGGTGGCGGAAGGGGTCCGACGGTCCATTGAGTCCGCGTTGCACGTCAAGACGCCGGGAACCCTCGAAGAGGCCCCCGAGGGCCGCGGCCTCTTTGCCCTCGCGACCCATCCCTGGGCCAAGGAACTGAAAGCCTCTCCGGCGGACATCGCCGCGCGCGGGGCTCGCGTGCGCGCCATGCCGCCGTTCGAACCTCTGCGCGCGGAAGGGCCTTACGTCAACTTCAGGGTCGACGCGGCCGCCTTTTCCGAACTCGTCCTGGCCTCGGTTCGCCTGATGGGCGATCGGTACGGGACCTCGCCCGCAAGGTCGGAACGGATACTCCTGGAACATACGAGCGTGAATCCGACGGGCCCGCTCCACGTCGGACGTGCCCGCAACCCGCTCCTCGGAGACTCCCTCGGTCGCCTCCTCCGCTACGCGGGACATCCCGTGCAGCGGGAGTATTACGTGAACGATATCGGCAAGCAGATGGTCCTGCTGTACTGGGCCGTCACCCACCTCAAGCCGACCACCGAGGATGAGGCGGAAGAGCGGATCGAACGGCGATACGTCCGACTGTACCAGCGGGCGAATGCGCTCCTGGAGAAGGATCCCGCCCTCGGGAAGGAGATCGAGGCCCTCATCGATCGCTTCGAGGGCGGCGACGCGCAGCTCACCCGGGCGATCCGCGCGGTCGGGGACCGCATCCTCCATCGCATCGTCGCGGTCCTGACGCGGCTCGGCATCACGTTCGACTCGTTCTTCTGGGAGAGCGACCTCATCCTGGACCGCAGCGTCCATCGCGTCATCGAGCGACTCCTCCCCCTGAGCAAGGAGGAGGACGGCGCCCATTATCTCGACCTCAGCGGCTTCGGGCTCGAGGGCGACGCCGCGAAGTACTTCTTCGTGACGCGCCGCGGGACGTCGCTCTACACGACGAGGGACCTCGCGTATCACCTGCTTAAGAAGGAACGGTGCGATCGCGCGATCAACGTCCTCGGGGAAGATCAAAAGCTCAGCTTCCAGCGCCTGAAGGCGACCTTCCAGCTCATGGGGATCAACTGGGCCCCGGAGACGATCTACTACGCCTTCGTCAGCCTCCCGGAGGGCCGCATGTCGACGCGGAAGGGCATCGTCGTCTACATCGACGACCTCATCGACGAGGCGATCGAGCGCGCCTTCGCGGAGGTCTCCCGACGCCGCGAGGACCTGTCCGAGCCACGACGGCGGGCGATCGCCGAGACGATCGGCCTGGGCGCCCTCCGATACAACATCGTCCGCGTCCAGGCGGAGAAGGCGATCACCTTCCGGTGGGAGGACGCCCTGAATTTCGAAGGAAACTCGGCCCCGTTCCTGCAGTATGCCCACGCGCGGGCCTGCAGCATCCTCGCGAAGGCGGGCGACCTGCGCCCCGGCGAGCCGCGCCTTCTCCTGCATCCGCAAGAGCAACGGCTCCTCCGCTGGATCGCCAAGTTCCCGTCCACCCTGTGCGACGCCGCGGACAGCCGACGCGTGCATGTGGTCGCGTCGTTCGCCTCGGACTTGGCCTCCCAGTTCAACCAGTTCTACCGGGACTGCCCGGTCCTCACCGCCGAGCCGCCGGCCCTCCGAGATGCCCGCGTGTCGCTCGTCGACGCGGCCCGCGTCGTGTTGCACAACGGGCTCGACTGCCTGGGGGTCACGGCTCCGAGGGAAATGTAGGCCACAGCCGCCGGGGGCGCTAGAGGCGCTTCTTCTCTTCCTTGACTTCCCGCCTCGGCTTCCTCTCCTCTTCGCCGCCCTTCTCTCCGCGGCGGCCTCGGAGCGGACGCCATTCTCCGGCCTTGACCTTCCGGCGGAAGTACATCCCGAAGACGAAGAGGACGATCACGCCGATGACGGCCCCGGCGATCGCCCACGGCTGCCACCACGGCTGGCGCACGTTGATCGGAATCGAGGCCTTGTTCTCGGGGGTGATCCACGTGTACGGTTCCGACTTGTCGAAGACGTACGCCTGCAGGGTCTTGTTCCCTTGCCCGTACAGGCGGACGGTGAACACGAGCTTCACGGTGGAATCGGAGGGGATCGTGTGGTCGGCCCCTTTCGGGTTCCCATTCTTGTCGAACCACTCCGCCTGGCTGGAGACCACCGCCGTGACGCCACCGCTGATCGTGCGGACCTCGGTGGTGATGTTGCCGGCCGACGCGCGACCGGGCTTGTTCGTGACGTTCACCGTGACCGTGACGAGGTCTCCCTCCGCCGGGTCCGTAGGCGTGACCTTCAACGTTCCCGCTTCGAGGCGAAGGTCGGCATGGAGCAACGGGTCGATCTGCACGTTGACGTTGCGGGTGAAGTTCCCGGTGTTCGGCTTCGCCGGATCGGCATCCCGGAAGCCGCTGTCCCTCACCGACAGGGTGACCTTGTAGCTGTTGTTCCATTCGAGCCAAGCGAAGCTGACGTTCGAGCCCCATAGCGTGTGGTTCGTCTGCGTCGACATGCCGGTGATGGGACCCGGGATCGTCCAGGTGTAGTTCAGCGTCGCGTTCGTATTGTAATCGTCTGTCGACTTGGACGCGTTCAGGGCGATTGTCCGCTGTTCGATCGGACTCGTGATCACGGCCCAGTCCTTCAACGGATCGAGGATGTCGAACGCGGGGACGGGTGCCTTCGTGTCATTCACCTGCGCGGTCATCGTCGCGTTCGCGCCTTTCCATCCGACGCTGTCCGTGACCGTGAGATTCACCTTGAACAATCCAGGTTTGGTGAAGGTCCAGTCCACGATCCGGCCGGTCTTGTCGGTGACCCGATCCCCGTTGAAGTCCCATGCGTATCCAGAATCGAGGATCTTCCCGTCCTTGTTGGGATTGTCCAGATACGCAAGGTCCGACGAGAGGGCGCCGTCGAAGCGGACCGTAATCCCTTCGTCCACCTTGAGCTTCATGCCGTTCGCGCTCCCGGCCCCCGTTCGATTCGTATGGATTCGAGCGACCGGGAGCTGGTCGTCCGCCCAGATCGTGATGTTGCGGAAGGAGAGGTTGCCTCCCCCTTCCCGCATCGTCAGGTTCACGATGTACTGGCCGCTCTGTAAGTACTTGTATTGCGGCTGGAGGCCCCAGCCGGTGGCGTTCGGGGTGAAGCGCCAGGTGAAGTTGTTGTTCGAGGCGGGGCCGTTCGGGTCGAAACTGTCCCCCGCGCTGAACGTGATCGTCGTATTGTTGGCGACGTAGGCCTGGTAGTTCGTGAAGGTCGCGTTGACGACGTTGAACTTGCCCGCGGGAGCGATCACCTTCCCCCTCGCGACGCCTTGGAGAGACTGCGAGACGACCATCCGGTACTGGTAGGTCGCGGGTGCGGGCGGGAGCCCCGTCCACACGCCCGGGTCGACCGTGACCGTCGTGTAGTTCGAGATCGTCACGGGTGCGCCCGCCGGACTGATCGTGGACGGCGTCGAGTTCAACTCGTACTTCTTCGGGAAGGAGACAAAGTACAGGTAGTCCTGGTACACGGACACGTTCTTGTCCGGGATCATCGTGAGGTTCACGAAGTAGGTCTTCCCCCCGTTCGCGATGTACGGCGGGGCTCCCTTGATCTTGTATTGCGCTGTGGTGTTGATCCATACCTTGGCGTTCGGGGTGCCCAGTGTGTTGCTCAGGGAGAGGGCGAACGACGAGAGCGTGGAGTTGTAGGACCGCGAGTTCGTCGTGAAGAAGCCGTCCGTCGTCACATAGCCAGGCCCTTTCGCGGTGAGCCAATTCTGGAAGGCCGTGATCTCCCCCGCGCTGAGCGTTCCGTCCCCGTTCCCGAGGGTCGCATCGATCTGGAGCCGGAGATTCCGCAGGCCCGGCGGATCGAGGCCCGGGAGCGTGCTGTCGGCATTGAGGGTCACGTTCCGCCACACGGTCAGGTTGTTCCAATCCGCCGCGCCGTACGCGACGGTCGTCGTGTACTGTTCCTTCGTCGCGGGCTGCAAGGTCACGTCCAGGAGGGTGGGCGTCCCGGTGACCGTGACGGACTGACTCGAAGACCTGTATCCGTTCGCGTCGACGATGAGGGTGTATGCTCCGTTGGGCGTCCTCGCGGTCTCGAATTGGTAGAGGCTTCCGCCCACGGTGGCGGGGATGAGCCGGGAGATGCTCGTGTTCGCCGCCGCCGGATTGTACAGCCAGGCCACGACGCCGACGCTGATGGGCACGAGGTCCGGGTCTCGGACGTGCCCGAAGAGGACGCTCGTCCCGGCGAGGGTCACGGTAACCGACGACGTCGCGCTCACGTCGACCGACGATTCCACCGTCGCGAAGCCGGGCGCGGAGGACCGCAGCGTGAAGACGGCCGGCCAGAGCGTAAGGTTGACGACGCCGGTGGTGCCGGTCGTTCCTTGCGTGACGAGCTGGATCCGCCCGGTCGGGTTCGTGGGCTGGTAGGCCGCCACGGTCGCTCCCCGGATGGGGGAGCCTCCGCTCATGACCGTCACCGCGAGGACCTTCGGGTTCGGCGGCGACACGTACTCAGTGAGGCAGAGGTCGATTGACTTCGTGGTCGTCCCATCGAAGCGGACGGGCGTTGTGGTCGAGCCGCTGTACCAACCGGACCGGTTCACGGAGATCGTGTAGCTTGCGGTCGGCGGCTGGTTGAAGACGTAGGACCCACCGCCGTCCGTCGTGGTCGTCACCGGCGGCACGATCCCGTTGACGTCGACCAGGGTGACGGTCGCGGAGTCGACGAAGGGGAGCGGCCCCCCGCAGGTACTCACGATCCCGACGATTTGGGCCGCGCCCCGGGCCGTCAAGGGGACGAGGGCCGCGACGCCGAGGAACAGGACGAGGAGAATTGCGAATAGCTGCAATCCGCGGGGGGCTCGGTGATGCATGCGAGGTTCTCCTCGTCCACCTAGGAATCCGACCCTTCACGGAACCCGCTTGCGGGGCCGGAGAATGCGCGAATTGAGTGACGGTATATAAGAGTAATGGGAGAGATTTCGAACCGGCTCCTCCGAGCAAAAATCGATAGGGCTCCGCCCCTTCCGCAGTCCCGTGGCCTCGTCCGTCCAATTCGCCGCGGCGACGGCCGTCTTCCTCCTGACCTACGTGCTGATCTCGCTGCGCACCGTCCGCCGGTTCCCGATCGAACGGCCCGCGGTCGCGATGCTCGGCGGCGCGCTGATGCTCCTGCTCGGCGTGCTCTCGCCCCTCGAGGCGGTCCTCGCCATCAACCTCGATGTGATCCTCCTCCTGATCGGGATGATGGTCCTCGTCTCGGGACTCGAGGTCTGCGGGTTCTTCGATCTCGTCTCGTCCCGGATCGCGGCGCGGGCGAAGAGCCAGCTCTCCTTCCTGACGTGGCTCATGATCGCGACGGCGACCCTTTCCGCCCTCGTGCTGAACGACGCGATCGCGCTCCTCGTGACCCCCGTCGTCATCCGGAGCGCGCGGTCGCTGAAAGTCAACCCCGTTCCCTACTTGGTCGCCGTGGCCATCGCCGCCAACGTCGGCAGCGTGGCCACGGAGGTCGGGAATCCCCAGAATGCCTTCATCGCGATCCGCTCCGGGATCCCGTTCCTGACCTTCACCGCCTATCTTCTCCCGGTGACGATCGTCTGCCTGGCGATCGCCATCGCGGGGGTCCGGCTCGCGTTTCGGAGGGATCTCGCCGCGCCGATTGCAGGGGCGGTCGCGGGTCCGATCGTCCCCCTCCAGAGGCGGGGGTTGACGCTCACCTTCGGGGTCGCGGTCGTCGTCGCCGCGGCCTTCCTGGCCTCCCCCCATCCCGATTGGCTGCCCCTCATCGCCCTGATCGGCGGTTCCGTCGTCCTGTTCTTCCTTCCGTTCGTGTCGACCGTCACCGCGCGGTCCCTCATCGCCAAGGTCGACTGGGGCATCATCCTCTTCTTCGTCGGGCTGTTCCTCCTCCTGGCGGGCGTCCGCGCCTCCGGGCTCTCGGCCGCGATCCAGGGAGCTTTCACGTCCGCCCTTGGCGGGCAGGCCGGTGGACTCGCCTGGCTCGTCGGCCTGTCCTCGCTCCTTTCGAACCTGATCAGCAACGTCCCCGCGGTCTTGCTCCTCGCGGAGGTCGTCCCGCAAGGCTCGACCCAACTTTGGCTGGCGCTCGCCGCGAGCTCGACCTTGGCCGGCAACGCGACGATCTTGGGGGCCGCGTGCAATGTGATCGTCGTGCAGGTGGCCTCCCGCGAGGGCGTCTCCGTGACGATGAAGGATTTCGTGAAGGCCGGCCTGCCGGTGACCGCCGCGACCTTGATCGTGTCGACGGTCCTCATCGCCCTCTTGGTGCCCGCCTGAGCCGAAGTTTTATGGATTCCCGGATGCCTTGGCCGGGCCGTGGGACGTACGACGGACTCCACGATCGACCGCGCTCGGATGACGGACCGTCTCGTGCGGTCCGGCTACATCCGACGGCCGAGCGTTCGGACCGCGTTCCTCGCGGTGCCGCGGGAGGCTTTCGTGCGACCGGAGGACCGGGACGAGGCCTATCAGGACGTCCCCTTGCCGATCGGATCCGGCCAAACGATCTCGGCGCCCTCGATGATCGCGATCATGCTCGAGGAAGCGGCCCTCGAACCGGGAGAGCGGGTCCTCGAGATCGGGACGGGCTCCGGCTACCATGCCGCGCTGCTCGCGGCGATCGTCGGCACGAAGAACGTCGTCTCGATCGAACGGCACGCCGGCCTCGCCGACCGAGCGAAGGCGAATCTCGCGGCGACGGGTTTCGGGGAGGTCGCCGTGGTCGTCGGCGACGGCAGCCTCGGCTATGCCGAAAGGGCTCCCTACGGCTGCGTCATGGCCACCGCGGGCGCCCCTCGCATCCCGGAAGCCTGGAGGGGCCAGCTCGCCCCGCGGGGTCGCATCGTCGCGCCGATCGGCGCCTCGGCGCACGGGCAGGTCCTCGTGATCGCTACGCGCGGACCGGATGGGCGCCTCGAGGTCCGACAAGGCACCCCGTGCGCCTTCGTCCCGCTCATCGGGGCGCAGGCGTGGCCGGCCTAGCTTCAGGCGCCCGGGGTCGAACGGCCCCAGGCTTCGTCGGGCAGGGTCTTGTACAGGGGCTCGTCGGGCTGGCTTTCCTCGACGGACAGGATCCGATCGATGTCCCGCTCGTTCAGGGACCAATAGAAGATCCTCCAATTGCGGCCGTCCAGGAGCGGGACCGTCTCCCAGAAGGTCTGGAGGAGCCCGGCATCGGCCAGGTTGTAGAACAGCTTTCGGTCCTCCGGCTGAATGACGTTGTCGATGATCTGGCTCGCGAACCCGAAGTAGCTCATGACCGTGCGGGCCTCGTTCAGGGCCTCCGCGGTTGTCCCGCCCAGGCGCCTCTCAATGGCCCGCGCCAGTGTGCGGACGGTGATCATGTTTCGCACCTCACTCCATGTATATTTGGGCCTTCGTCGGCCTTATACATTTGCCGGATTGTCGCCGCATTCCCCGGAACCGGACAGGGGGCGGGATGGACGGGCTGGCCGCTCCGCCACGTTATTTTTATCGAGAGTGAATATGGAGGAACACCTTTTAAGGGGTCCCAGGGACGTCGGTGAGACGGAAGATTCCGATGAAGCGGAAGTCCGGAAAGTCGGTCGTCGACCTGGGCAAGGAACCCGCCGTCGTCCACTTCAACGTCGGTTCGGGATATGTCAGTTACCTGGAGAGCGACGCCGCCGGCCAAACCCCGCGCGTCAAGAGCGTCGTCATCTCGAGGGAGCCGACGTAAGAATTCCCCCGCTCGCTGACGATCCGGAATGGCTTCGGTGTCGGCCGGCTGCGCCTTTGGCTTGGCGATGACCGGGTGGCCGGAGTGGACCGAGTGGGATTTGAACCCACGGCTTCCGCCTTGCGAAGGCGGCGATCTTCCGCTGATCTATCGGCCCAGCATCGCCCCGCACATCGGGGGCGCGCAAATAGATTTCGTCTGCGGCCCGCAAGGGGATTACGAGGGCGCCCGGAAGAGCTGCACCCCGGTCCGTCGAATCCGATGTGGCCTGGCCGACGGGTCAATCCTTTAAGAGCATCGGGCATGTGCGATGCCGCGGCGACATGAACCTTCGTTTGTTCAACACGCGGACGCGGCGCAAGGACCCGTTCGTGCCGCGGACGCCCGGCGACGTGAAAATGTACGTGTGCGGGCCGACGACCTACGACTACAGCCACCTGGGACATGCCCGTTCGTACATCGCCTTCGACACCGCCCGCCGGTACCTGGAGTCGCTCGGCCTCCGGGTCGCCTACGTGCAGAACTTCACGGACATCGAGGAGGTGATCATCCAGCGGGCGGCCCAGGCGGGGAAGCCGCCGCTCGAGTTTTCCCAGTTCTACATCGACGCCTTCCTCGAGGACATGCGGGCCTTGAACGTCCTGCCGGCGACCCACTATCCCAAGGTCACGCAGCATATCCCCGACATCGTCGCCCTCGTCCAGCGGCTGATCGACCGCGGCTACGCCTACGCCGTCGACGGAGAGGTGTACTTCCGGACGAGGAAGGCGAAGCACAGCTTCGGGATCCTGTCCCATCGGAAAGTCGAGGACATCGTCGTGGAGCCCATGTCCCAGGCCGGCAAGAAGGAAGACCCGCTGGACTTCGCCCTCTGGAAGCGATCGAAGGAGGGCGAGCCGTCCTGGCCGAGCGCCTGGGGACCCGGGCGACCCGGGTGGCATGTCGAATGCAACGCCATGGCGTTCAAGTACCTCGGTGCGCCCCTCGACATCCATGGGGGAGGCCTCGACCTGGTGTTCCCCCATCACGAGAGCGAAGCGATGATCTGCCAGGGCGCCTGGGGTGTCGACTGGTCGAGGACCTGGATGCACAACGGGTTCCTGACGCTGGAACGGGAGAAGATGTCGAAGAGCCTCGGTAACTTCGTGACGATCCGGGAGGTCTTGCGGGATTATCCAGGAGAAGTCGTCCGGTTCTGTCTGCTGAAGAGCCACTATCGCGAGAACGTCGAGTACGACGAAACCCTCCTCGGGCGGGCGAAGGGGGAGTGGGGGGCGATGCGCGCGGCGATCGCGTCGGCCAAGGCCGCGGGGGGAGCCGGGACCGACGGAACGGTCGCCGCGTTGTTGGCGAGGACGCAATCGGCGTTCCGCGATGCCATGGACGATGACCTGAACACGGAAGATGCCGTCCGATCGCTGCAACGGATGACCGAGGGACTCGCCGCGCTCGGGGGCCTCTCGGCGGAGGAAGGTCGGGCCATCGTGAACGTCTATCGGGAGTGCGGTCGGGTCCTCGGCCTCTTCGCCGATCTCGGATGATGGCATCCGCGAGGCCGCGGCGGAAGTCTTTTATCGAAGCCCCGCATGGACGAATTCCCTCGGTGGGAGTTCTCTGGCGGAATTCAAGGCGGTCATCGCGGATCCGAAGGACGGCAAATCGTACAAGCGGGACATCACCGGGCATTACGCCAACGCCCTGATCGGCAAGAAGCTCGGCGACGACCTCGACGGCCTGTACGTCGGCCTGCCCGGCTACAAGCTCCAGATCACCGGAGGGAGCGACAAGGACGGCTTCCCGATGCGGTCCGACCTGCCGGGGCCGCGGCGGAAGGGCCTCCTGGTCAGCGGGGGCGTCGGGTTCCATCCTCCGCGCCCGGGGATCCGGAAGAAGAAGACGGTCCGCGGGAACACGGTGTCGCCGGACATCCTCCAGCTGAACCTGAAGATCGTCCAGCGCGGGCCGAAGTCGATCGACGACGCGTGGCAGGAGCAGGCGCGATGAAGGTTCCGGGCCAGCCGGAGGTCAACATCGGAGTCGTCGGACATGTGGACCATGGGAAGTCCACCCTGACCGAGCGGCTCACGGGGGAGCGGACGGACCGCCACAGCGAGGAGATCAAGCGGGGCATTTCGATCCGCCTCGGCTACGCGGACATGGCGATCTACAAATGTCCGAAGGACGCCGAGCCCGCCGCGTACCAGAACACGGAGGTCTGCAAGACCCACAACGTGAAGGGCGAGCTCCAGCGCATCGTGTCCTTCGTCGACTCGCCAGGACACGAGACGCTCATGGCCACGATGCTGAGCGGGGCCGCGATCATGGACGGCGCCCTGCTCGTCATCGCGGCGAACGAAGATTGCCCGCAGCCGCAGACGAAAGAGCATCTGATGGCCCTCGGCATCATCGGCGTCGACAAGATCGTGATCGTGCAGAACAAGATCGACATCGTCGACCCGAAGCAGGCGGAGGAGAACTACAAGCAGATCCTCGCGTTCGTCAAGGGGACCGTCGCAGAAGGCGCGCCGATCGTCCCCGTGAGCGCGCATCACGACGTCAACCTGGACGTCCTCCTGATGATGATCCAGAAAGTTATCCCGACGAAGCCCCACGACGAGACGAAGCCCGCGCGGATGTACGTCGCCCGGTCCTTCGACGTGAACCAGCCCGGCATTTCGCCGGACAAGATCGTCGGCGGGGTCATGGGCGGCAGCCTGATCCAGGGCCGGACGAAGGTTGGGGAGGAGATCGAGATCTCTCCGGGGCGGCAGGTCACGGTCGGGAACCGGACGGAATGGAAGAACCTCACGACGTCGATCCGATCCCTTCATAGCGGAGGGGCCGCGCGGAAGGACGTTCGGCCGGGGGGACTCATCGCGATCGGCACGAACCTCGATCCCGTGCTGACGAAGGCGGACGGCCTCGTCGGCCGCGTCGTCGGGCCTCCCGGGTCGCTCCCCGAGGTCGTGATGAAGATGTCCGTCGAGGTGAACCTCCTGGAGCGGGTCGTCGGAGTGCCGGAGGAGCTGAAGGTCGAGGGGATCAAGACCTCGGAGCCGCTCATGGTGTCCGTCGGGACCGCCACGACGGTGGGCGTCGTGACATCGGCCAGGGAGAACCGCGCGGACATGGCCCTCAAGATCCCCGTGGTCGCCGAGCTAGGCCAGCGGGTCGCCGTGTCCCGCCGCATCGGCGGAAAGTGGCGGCTCATCGGGTACGGCGTGATTACGTAGGTCCCGTCGTCGACCCTGTTAACAAGTTAAGCATCCCCACACGATGGTATTCCTCGCCCTCCACAGTGCTTAACATGTTAAGCACTGCCTTGGGGTACCCTCCGAAACGCTTCGAGGGATGATCTGTCGATCGAAACGGGAGCTCTCGCAACCCGAACCCCGAGTTTTCGCAATCGTTCCGTGAGATCCCCCGCATCCGCCGGCGGCATGACCAGGACCGACTGGCCAATCCACACCACACCGCGCCGCCAGATGAAGCCCTCGGCCCTCCGCTCGTCCGGTCCTGGGGTTCGGTCCTTCGATCGACCAAACACGATTTGGCAAATGCGCGCGGCGACGGACCGCTCGGAGCCGGCGACATCATACGAGATGAGGACACGTTCCCCCTCGTAGTCATCGATCGTCATAGGAATTTATATAGTGACAGCCATATAATATCTTTTCCACCGGATGGCCGAAAGTACCCCTCGAGAGGTCATCGTCCGTCCGACCGAGCGAGGGAAAGGCCCGCCCGAATGCTTAACATGTTAACCCTGCGAGGCCGACCGCGATATGCAGAAATACGGTCTCCCTCCATGGCCCGCACTCGATGCGCGTCCTCCACCGCGACCCGAAGACGGGAGAGATCAAGGTCCGGGTGGAGAACCCCGACGACCTGTGGCATCTCCACAATCTCCTGCAGCCGGGCGATCTCGTCCGCGCCTCGACGTATCGGCGGGAGGACGTGAAGACGGACAAGCTCCGCCCGGAACGCGGCGAGAAAGTGCGCGTCACCCTCACGATCCGCGTCGAGGACGTCGAGTTCCAGGCGTTCTCGGACCGACTCCGGATCTCCGGGGTCATCGTCGAAGGTCCCCAGGACCTCGGCCGGCATCACACCCTGAACGTCGGCGTCGAGGACGTCCTCTCGATCATCAAGACGTGGAGAACCCACGAGCTCCGGCGGATCGACGAGGCGGTCGCGGCGGCGCAGAAGCCCCTCGTCGCGTTCCTGGCCCTCGACGACGAGGAGGCGCTGATCGCCCAGCTCCGGCAATACGGAGTCCGGGAACTGTCCACGATCCGGGCGCCCGGGCACGGCAAGATGTTCCCGTCCGGAGACGCGCGGACCGTGTTCTTCGACGACATCCTCGCCCAGGTGCGGGCCACGGAGGTCGGGGAGGCGCTGGTCCTCGTCGGGCCCGGCTTCACGCGGGAGGCCTTCGTCGAGTACCTGAAAGCCCGCGATCCTCCCTTGGCGGCGAAGGTCCACGTCCACGGCACCGCGCATGCGGGGATGCAAGGGATCCAGGAGGCCCTCCGGGCGGGCGTCGGCGCCAAGGTGTTCGGCGAAAGCCGCGTCGGATACGAGACGCAGCTCGTCGAAAAACTCCTCGAGGCGATCGCCACAGACCGCCCGGTGGCCTACGGTCCGGCGGAGGTGCAGGAGGCGGCCGATGCCGGCGCGATCGAGACCCTCCTCGTGAGCGATGCCGTCGTGCGCAACCCCGGGATCGAGGAGCTCATGCGCACGGCCGAGTCGGCCCGTGGGACCGTCGTCCTCGTGAGTCGTCACCACGAGGCCGGCAAGAAGCTCGAGGCGCTCGGTGGCGTCGGCGCGATCCTTCGATTCGCGATCAAGTGAGTCGTCCTTGTTCGCGTGGAAAAGTATAGTTCCAACGAAGCGATGCGCATCTCCGAGGCCATGGGAGACCCGGTGCCGACGGCGAAGGGGAAGGTCCCCGTCCTCGGCTACCGTTTGTCCTGGGAATCGTTCGGCTCGCCGGATCGCGGCACGGTCCTCTGCCTCCACGGGGGCCCGGGGGTGCCGCACGGATACCTCACGTGTCTCGCGGACCTCGCCTCCTTCGGCTATCGGATCGTCTTCTACGATCAGCTCGGGGTCGGCAAGAGCGAAAGGCCTCGAGGGACCTCGCTCTTCACGATCGAGCGAGCCGTCGAGGAAGTCGAGGGCGTCCGGAAGGCCTTGGGACTCGGGAGGATCCACCTGCTGGGGAACAGCTACGGCGGGATGCTCGCGCTCGCCTTCACGATCAAGTATCAACGTCATCTACGGAGCCTCGTCGTCGCGAGCGGGCTTCCGAGCGTCCCGGTCGCGAACGAGGAGCTCCGCCGTCTCGTGCGGACCTTGCCGATCCGGGTCCAGCGGACGATCGAACGACTCGAGCGCGAGGAGGCCTTCGACGATCCGGCGTACGCGCGAGCCGCGATGGCCTTCTACCGCCGCCACATCTGCCGCCTCCCGACGTGGCCCCGCGAGCTGACGCGGGCGATGGGGGAACTCAGCCAGCCCGTCTACCGGACGATGTGGGGGCCCAGCGAGTTCGCGGTCCAAGGTTCCCTTCGGTACTGGGACATCACGGATCAGCTGCCGGCGATCAACGTGCCCACGCTCATCACCGGCGGGAAGTACGACGAGATCACGCCGCGCATCGCCCAAAGTATCCATCGAGGGATTCGCGGCTCGGAGATCGCGATTTTCGCCAAGAGCTCGCACCTCCCGATGTTGGAGGAACGGGAGCGGTACATGCGCGTCGTGGGCCATTTCCTCCGACGTCACGACGGCCGTTGACATCGACTCGGCATCCGGCCCGCCGAGGAGGTGGACCTCACGCCCGGCCGCGGGACTCGCCTCGCACGATCCCCGCGGCGATCAGATGGGCGATCCGGAGCGGTTCCGGGAGGACCCCCCGGACGGTCGTGAGGCGGAGGGCTTCGCCCACGGCCTCCCGATCCGTGCCCACGTAGGAAATCCAGAGGGAACCCTGCCCGAGGCGGATCGACTCGACCCGATGGCGGCGCATGAGACGCAATCGGTCCTCCCAGTCGTCGAAGCGGCGTCGAAGGGCCGTTTCGATCGCCGCCAAGTCCGGCTTCCGGCGGGTCACCGTCACGACCGGACGGTCCACTCGCTCATGCAACGAGTCCACGTCGATCACGTTGAACCCGCCGACCGCGGTCCCGTCGATCAGGATCATCGCGAGGCCCGCCCGGTACCGGGAGCCCGCCACCATCGCCGCGATCCGGTCTGTGGCATCATGGCCGTCCACCTGCGCCATCGTCGTGAGGACGCCCTCGATGTACGACGGCGCCTGGACGACGACCCCGACGACCGGGACCGATTCGTCGGAGAAATGGAAGGGGGCATCGTCGATCCCGAGGAACCGGGACTTGGCCTTCATCCGTCACATCAACTTGAGGCCGCCCGTCACCTGATCGACGAGGGCGTTCGGTCCCGGGCCGATGCCCACACAGGTCACGGTCCCCGGCGGGAGCTCCGTGAGGCCCGCGTCCTCGACGAGGGCCGCGGTCAGGCCGACCGAGCGCGCGCGGTTGCGAAGGGCCTGGAGGTCGCCGACCGTCCCACCCTTCACGACGACCTTCTTCTGTCCTTCCGCCCACCAGTCGGCGAACCACTTGCGATGGTGCGTCCGCGCGTCGAACGCCGCCATGACCGCCGCGTGGGCGACCTGCACCGCGAGTTTGCCGCGCGACAGCTCGAGGTCCGAGCGCACCGCGATCACGAGCTTGTGGTCCATGCGCTCGCCCCGTCAGTACAGCTCCGCCGCCCGTTCCTCTTCGAGCTGCTTCAGCTTCGCCTCGATCGCCTTGAGTTCCACCCGGGAGCGGTCTCGGACCTCTTCGTAATGAGAACGGGCACCGGCCGACTGCATCCGCATTCGACGTTCCGCGTCCTTGATCGCCCGGCGCAGGCTCTCCCGCTTCTCCGCCAGCTCTTGGAGCTGCAGCCGGACGCGATGGTCCCGCTCCTCTTCCGTCAGGAGTTCGCCGGGCCCGGGTTTCGGGACCCGCGCGAGGGACGGATGCACCTTCGCCATCCACGGGTACGCACCGCGCCACCAGCCGAAGGCGAAGAAGGCGAGCGAGAGGCCGATCAGTCCGCCCGCGATGTTCGGCGTGACAACGTAGCCGAGATTGGTCGCCTCGTTGACGCCGAGGGAGTTCAGGAAGAACGACCAGAAGACGGTCACCGCGATCGAGAGGACGAGGCCGAGCGTGAGCCGGTACAGACCGTCGTACTCCCGGTCCAGCTCCCCCTTGCGGGGATACAGGGCGTTGATGAGGAGGTATCCGGGGAGGAAGAAGAGGAGGATGAGGGCCCCGATCACGCGCGCCGTCGCGGCGATGGCGCCGAGGACATCGTCCGGCAACGCGACTTCACCAGCCGGAGTCTATTTGAAGGTTGTGCGGCGGACGATTCTCGGAGGGAAAGGCTTAGGCCGAGGCACAGGGCATCTGTTCGGCGGCGGCATGAAGACGGACCGGGGTCGCGTCAAGACGTACGTCCGGAGCTTGGACGACATCCTCGAAGGTGGCCTCCCCGCGGGATTCGTCGTCCTCCTCAACGGCGCGCCGGGGACGATGAAGTCGTCGTTCGCCTTCTCGATCTTGTACCAGAATGCCCTCCGAGAGGGCCGCAAGTCGGCGTACTTCACGCTGGAGCAAGGCAAAGGCCTCACCTTGGAGCACATGGCCTCGCTCGGGATGACGGATCCCGCGGCCAACGCGAACATCACGACGCTCGACATGGGGAACATCCGGAAGAATCTGAATTACCTCCAAGGCCGGGACACGTGGCTCGACCTGTTCAAGATGTACTGCACGAATGCGATGAAGGCCGATTCCCACGCCGTCCTCGTCGTCGACTCCCTCGACGTGCTCGAGGCGATGGCGAAGATGGAGGACCGGCGATCCGAGCTGTACTTCCTCTTCGAATGGTTGCGGGGCCTTGGCCCGCTGATCCTGCTGATCTCCGAGAAGCCGCTGGGATCCGGGTCGGGCGTTCATCCGCCGGAGGAGGCCTACCTCGCGGATGGGATCATCACATTCGAGATGCACCCGACGTCAGACTTGTTCGTCCAACGACGGCTCCGCGTGGTCAAGATGCGTTCGACAAAACATGAGACCGGATATTACGCGTTGTCCTTCGACGACGGCGGCTTCGACATCACCCGCGCCGTCACCGGAACGTCGTAAGGTGGCCGGCGGTCCCTCCTGATTTCGGCCCCCATAATGTCACACGCGGGAATGTCCCCGGTAGGCCTTTATACGGGCCGGGAGGATGGCTTCGGGTCCGCACGGCCCCCCAGGTCGAGGCGGTTCAGTCGCCGACCGGTGACCCATGGCCCAGACGACCCGCCCGGAGGTCCCGAGGCCGAGCGGCGTCCCCCCGTTCGCCGCCCTCGTGATCGACGGAAACGAGGAACACCAGATCCTCAGCGTCGCCGCCCTCACGCGGCGCGGCGGCCTCGTCCGCACGGCCGCCTCGGGGAGGCAGGCCCTGCAACTGGCGATGGCGCACCCCTTCGATGTGCTGGTCATCGGCAGCAAGCTCCGCGATTCGACGGGAGTCGAGGTCCTCAAACTCCTCGCGGAGCGGTTCCCCACGATCCCGAAAATCTTCGTCGTCCCGCCCGATGGGGAAGAAGCCGCCCTCCAGGCTTTGAAGTCCGGGGCGATGTCCTACATTGTCAAGACGCCGCGATACACGGAGCTCCTCCCGGCCATCGTGATGGAGATCGTCGCCGAAGGGAAGGCCCGGAAGCAGCTCGCGGAGTCGGAGCAGACCCAGGCGAAGGCCGTGACGGAGAAGAGGTCCGTCGAGGAGCGATTGTCGCAGAGCGAGAACCGACTTCGGCTCATTCTCCAGCAAGCCCCGGTCCTCCTGTGGAGCACGGACGGGGACCTCCACGTGACGTCGGCCATGGGCGGCGGGTTCCGGACCCTCGACACGTCGCGGACCCAGGAGCGGGGCCTCACCCTCTTCGACTACTTCAGCGTCCGCGACGAGGACTTGGAGCCGATCGCCTCCCACCGTCGGGCCCTCGGCGGGGAGCGCGTCGCGACGCAGATCGAGTGGCAGGGACGGACCTATGACGTGCACATCGAACCCCTCCGATCACCGGAAGGGGCGATCATCGGGACCCTCGGTGTCGCGTTCGACGTCTCCGAACGCACGCGGACCGAGGAGACCTTGCGGCGGAGCGAGGAGCGATTCCAGCTGCTCGGACGGGCGACGAGCGACGTGGTCTGGGACTGGGACCTCCAGACGGATGGGCTCTGGGCGAACGAGAACTTCTCCAAAGTCTTCGGCTACCCCGCGGAGGAGATCGAGCCCACCGGCGCCTGGTGGACGGACCACCTGCATCCCGAAGACCGCGAGCGGGTCGTCACGAGCATCGACGAGGTCGTGCGGGGTGGCGGTTCCGTGTGGACCTCGGAGTACCGGTTCCGCCGCCGGGACGGGACGCACGCCACGGTCGTGGACCGGGGGTACGTCCTCCACGATTCCGCCGGCCATCCGGTCCGTGTCATCGGGTCCGCCATGGACGTGACGAAACGGCGCAAGACGGAGGCCATCCAGTCCGCCATCTACCGGATCTCCGAAGCCGCGAACAACGCGAAGGATCTCCCGGAGCTGTACGGTCAAATTCACAAGGTCGTCGGCGGGCTCATGCCAGCCGCGAACTTCTACATCGCGCTGGTCGACGACAAGCGGGAGACCCTCGAATTCCCGTACTTCGTCGACGAAGAGGAGGGAGCGCCCCCTCCCCAGAAGTTGGGCCGTGGACTGACGGAATACGTGCTGAGGACCGGCCGCGCGGTGCTGGCCTCGCCCGAGGTTTTCGACCGTCTCATCCGCGACGGCGAAGTCGCCTTGGTCGGGCCACCTTCCGTCGACTGGGTCGGCGCACCGCTCACAAGCCAAGGAAAAACGATCGGCGTGATCGTCGTCCAGAGCTATACGGAGGGCGTCCGCTTCTCCGAAGAGGACCGGAACGTCCTGAACTTCGTCGCCGAACAGATCGCCAACGCAATCGACCGGAAGCGGACCCAAGAACGCCTGCTCGAGAGGGAACGTCTTGCGACCATGGGCCAAATGGCGAGCTTCGTCGCCCATGAGCTGAACACGCCCCTCACGAGCATCTCCCTCCTCGCCTCGGCTGCCCGCAAGCGGGTGAAAAGTTCGGTTGTACTCGAGAAACTGGACAAGATCGACGCGGAACGACGGCGCGCCACAGAGATCATCCGCAGACTCCTGAGCCTGTCGAAGACGCGTGACATGACGATGGCCCCGACCGATCTCCGTTCCATCGTCGGAACCGCGGTGGAAAGCGAACGGCAAAAAATGAAGCCGGACGTGGCCCTTGAGGTTGATTTGGGTGAGAGGGAGGCGCGGGCCATGGTCGATCCTCCGCAGATCCAAGAGGTCGTCGGTGCCCTCCTGCACTACGCGGTCGGATCAACCGCGGGCGGAACGGTCCGAGTCCGAATCGAAGATCGACCGAACGGCGTTGCGATCGTTGTCTCAGACCCCGCGGGCGAGTGGTCGGAGGAAGCCCGGGCCCACTTGTTCGAACCTTACCCTGCAACGAAAGGCGAGGGCAGCGAGACCGGCCTCAGCCTCGTCCTGTCGAAACACATCGTCACCGGCCACGGAGGCACGATCGATGTGACCTCGGAGCCGGGCGTCGGGTCGGCCTTCACCGTCCTGTTGCCTCGCGCGGAGGCGGAATGAAGATCCTCGTCGCGGACGACGACGCGACGCTTCGAGACGAACTCGCGGGGCTCCTCAGCGAAGATGGGCATGAGGTCGTGACCGCGGCCGATGGCGCCGCCGCCTTGCAGACGGTGGACCGCGAGACGTTCGAAGTGGCCCTCCTGGACCTCCGGATGCCGAAGGCCACCGGGCTGGAAGTCCTCCACCGGCTGCGCGTCGTTCGGCCCGAGACCGCGGTGGTGATGGTCACCGGCGAAGGGACGATCGATACGGCCGTCGAGGCGATGAAGGGCGGGGCGATCGATTTCGTCGAGAAGCCCTACGACCTCGAGGCCCTCCGACGCACGTTGCACGCGGTCGAGGAGGAGCGCAAGGCCCGCGCCTTGTTCGGGGGTGCCGGCAGCGAAGCGAGCATTGAGAAGGTCCTCTCCGACGCCGCTGGCCGCCGGGCGTTGATCGCGGTGCTCGGGCCCAACGCAGGACCGCCTCCGGCCGGTGCCCGCGTCCTGCACATCGACGAGGAGAGTCGGCCTCCGGACATCTTCGCGCCGAAGCAATTGTACCACCTCAATTCAGCGATCGAGACCTTCGTGAGTGGCGCCGATCGACCCGTGATCTTTGCAGCCGACCTCTCCCTGCTGCAATCCGTGCACGGTCCCGAGGACGTCCGGGCGTGGATCCGCCACATGAGCGGACGGTGCGCCGCGAAAGACGGGACGTTGGTCCTTCGTTCGCGGGACCCCGAGATCGCCTCGGCGGTCGGTGGGAACGTTGAGGCCGGAGCGGCCCCCGAAGGCCTCCAAGGCATGCTCGAGTCCCTCGCGAACCCGATTCGTCGCGCGGTCGTCGGGTACGTTTCGGCGTCCGGCCCCGTCGCGTATTCCGGCATCCTCAAGAAGAACTTCGTCGACTCGTCGTCGAAGCTCTCGTTCCACCTCCAGAAACTTCAGACGGACGGCCTCCTCACGAAGGTCGACGGAGGCCGGTACGCCGTCACCGAATCCGGGCAGCGCGCGTGGCAGCTCGTCCGCGCCCTCTCCGAGCGCAAGATTCCGTCTTTGCTGATATCGAAAACGTGAAAATCGCCTCCCACGCCGTCGGGGGGCGCGCTTGTCAATCGGACTCAACTGGGCGCTATATATCGACCGGGCTCCATCGTTTCTCTCAGGAAGGACGATGATGATCCTGGCGCCGGAAAAGACGACGATGGCGGGCGCACGCATCCTGATCGTCGACGACGACGAAGGCGTGCGCGAGAACCTCGCCGAGCTGTTCGAACTAGTGGGCTATTCCATCCTCACCGCGGGGGGCGCGACGGAGGCGCTCCGGGCGCTCGGCCAGAACGACGTCGACTTGCTCCTCACCGACTATCGGATGCCAGGCCCGAGCGGCGTCGAGCTGATCGAGTCGGCGCGCCGCATGAAGCCCGAACTCCGCGCGATCCTCATGACTTCGTTCGGCGACACCTTCACCGAAATCGAGAGCGTTCGCCGCGGGGCGATCGGCTACGTCAACAAGCCGTTCGAGGCGGACGAGATCACCAACTTGGTGGCCCGGATCCTCTCGCTGCGGGGGACGTGAACCCGATGGAGCCGCTGCAACTCAGCCAGACCGTCATGGACCAATACGCGGTCCGGATCCTCATGGGGACCTTCGAACGGCCCGCGTCGGCCTTGGAGCTCAGCCGGCGGTTCGGCATTCCGATTGCCGCCTGCTACCGGAGGATCAAGGAGCTCGAGGGTCTGGGGCTCGTGTACTGCGAGCGAGAACTGCCCTCCCGCAACGGACGGGGCCTGCAACTCTTCCGGTCCCGCTTGAAGTCGGTCCGAATCGCCTTGGAGGATGGAAACCTCTGGGCCCGCGTCGAGGTCGGCCCGCCGGGGGTCCTCGCGGCGCCGCAGGGCGAAATCCGGGAGCAGACGTTGAACCTCCGCCCCGCCGCGGAGTCGGCGTAGGGCTTTGTACCGGCGCCAAGATTCCGCCGCATGGTCGACGCGACGACGTCCGTCGGTCGTTTGCGGGAGCACGTGCGCCAGTTCGTCCACGCGCGAGACTGGGAGCGGTTTCACACGCCCAAAGATCTCGCGATAGCGATCTCGATCGAGGCCTCCGAGCTCCTGGAACTCTTCCTGTGGGACGGCCTCGAGGCGTCGCCGCAGATGTCGTCGGAAGATCGGACCGCCGTCGGCGATGAACTCGCGGACGTGATGATCTACGGCCTCAGCTTGGCGAACGTCCTCGACATCGATCTATCCGACGCCATTTTGTCGAAACTCAAGAAGGACGAAGCGAAGTATCCGGCCGACCGGTTCCGCGGCCGGGCCCGCTGAGCGGGTCGCGAATTCAGGGACGGCCGCCGCTTCGATATCGGTCCGCCGTGACGAATCCCCCGTCGAGGCAGAGGGACCGGAGCGTTTCGTAGGCGAATTCCGCGAGCGGCTCCAAATTCACGACGTCCTCCATGTTGTAGGCCAACATGAGGTCCAAGGCGTCATCGTCTCCGCGCTCGTACGCGTGCCACAGTCGGATGGCGTCGATTCCCCGCAGCCCCGTCGTCTCGTCGCTCCGGGAGATTCCCATCTCCGCCTCGATCGACTTGAGTCCTCCCGCAAAACCCAGACGCCGAAGGGGATGGAGCAGGTCCATGTGGATCAGGCCCAGGCCGAATCGCGGGAACGCCTTCCGGAGGAAGGGCAGGTCGAACCGCGACCCGTTGAACGTGACGAGCAGCTTCGCACGGCGGACGGCGGCGGGCAACGCTTCCAAGTTCTCTCCCTGGACGAAGGAACGTTTCCGCCGGCCATCGTAGACGCCGACGACGGTCACTGCATGCCTCCCGAGAGACCACCCCGTCGTCTCGATGTCCAGGTAGAGGACGTGCGAGCGGAAGGCTTCGAACGCCCGCCATTGGTCCCGCGAGGGCAACTTGCGGGCGAAGTAACGATGACGGCCGGAGCGTAGCGCCTGCTGGGACCGTTCGATCTCGTCCTCCATGCGCTTGGCGAGCCGCGGCCCGATGCGGGGAGGCCGCCCCGTCGCGGAGAAATCGTCCCACGTGCGGACCCCTGACCGCCAGAGTCGTTCCTCCGTGCGATATCCGACTCCGTCGATGTGGACGAAGGTCTCCCGGATCATCCTCGATGCCGGAGCCGGAAGCCCTCCCCATATCCGTTCGGGAGAGATGGGCGAATGCGCGAGAAAGCCTAAATCGGAACGCCCCCATGGGCCGCGCGTGTTCGAGGTCCGCGACCGCGATGGCCTCGCTCGGATCGGTACGATCGAGACCCGTCACGGCCGGGTGACGACTCCCGCCCTCCTGCCGGTCGTGAACCCGAACCGACCGATCGTCTCCCCCGCGGATCTCGCGAAACGGTTCCACGCGGAGATCGTGATCACGAACGCGTACATCCTCGGCAAGGGCCCGAGTCGCGACCGCGTTCTTCGGGAGGGAGTCCACACGCTCCTGGGATTCCCCGGCGCCGTGATGACCGATTCCGGCGCCTTCCAGTCGCACGTCTACGGAGACGTCGACGTCACGAATGCGGAGGTGATCGAGTTCCAGAAGTCGATCGGCACGGACCTCGGGACGATGCTCGACGTCTTTTCCGAACCCTCGCACGATCGGGCTCGGGCCTCCGCCGACATCGACGAGACGATCCGCCGGGCGAAAGAGGCGGACACCCTCCGCGGGGACATGGCACTGGTCGGCGCGGTTCAGGGCGGTCTTCACCCAGACCTCCGGGAGCGATGCGCGCACGAGGTGTCGTCCCTCGGCGTCTCCGTTTGCGCGATCGGCGGCGTCGTCCCGCTCCTTGAGTCCTACCGATTCCGGGATCTTGTCGGGGTCATCGTCGCATCGAAGAAGGGACTGGACCCGTCGAAGCCCGTCCACCTCTTTGGGGCCGGGCATCCGATGGTGTTCCCGCTCGCGGTCCTCCTCGGATGCGACCTGTTCGACTCCGCGTCCTACGCGAAATATGCGCGCGACGGCCGCATGCTCTTCCCGGAAGGTACGCGCCGCGCATCGGAACTCCGCGAGAGCGGGTGCGCATGCCCCATCTGTACCGACCATTCGATGGCGGACATCGCCGCAGACGAGACCCTCCTGGCGGAGCACAACCTGCACGTCTGCTTCGCCGCGGTCCGCGAAGTCCGGCGGGCGATTGCTCAGGGCGACCTCTGGGAACTCGTCGAGCGTCGGGCGAGGGCGCACCCGGCCCTGCTCGGCGCGCTCCGGGAGCTCCGCCAGCACAACGCATTCCTCGAGGAGTCCGAGCCGATCTCTCGGCGAGGCGCGCTGTATTACGTCGGACCCGAAACGGCCCATCGGCCGATCCTGCATCGGTTCCGCCGGCGGGCCATCGAACGATATCGCTCTCCGCCGGCGAAAGGCCTGCTGGTCCTCCCGGAACGCGGCCGCCCTTTCTCGGAGACCTTCGCTCCGATCCTCTCGCAGGTCCTCCCGAAGGCGAGCGTTCATGCGATCGTGAAATCCCTGTGGGGGCCGGTCCCGATCGAGCTCGACCACGTGTGGCCCATGTCCCAGTCGATCGTCCCGGAGCGGCCCGACATCGAGTCGCTCGAGACGGCGGAGGTGTTCTTCCGGGAGTGGGCCGCCGGCGCCGGCTTCGACTTCGGCCTCCTTTGGGAGGGGCCGTCCACGCTCGACGAGCTCCGAGAGCGTGCCCCGGGCGGCCGGGTCCCCGACTGGAACGCGCTGCGGGTCCGCGCGACGGCCGAATTCCAGTTCGGCCTCGGCGCCGCGGACGTCGTCCTGAGGGGGGCCATATCCTACGTCGTATCGAAGAACAACGGGAAGGTCCGCAACGTCCTCGCGGACGGAACACATGTCCTCTCCCTCCGCGCCGAGGACGGCCTCTTCACCCTCAAGGCGGCCGGCGCCCGGCGTCTGCGCGCGGCGTTCCCGTCGCCGCGCCTCCGCGTGATCGTCGAACCGGATTCGGTCCCGTTCCAACGAGACGGGAAGAACGTGTTCGCGGGTTTCGTCCGCGACGCCGATCCGGAGATCCGCCCGGGGGACGAGGTCCTGGTCGTTTCGCCCGAGGACGACCTCTGCGCCGTCGCCCAGGCCACGATGAATCGGCGGGAGATGGTGGCCTTCAAGCGCGGCGTCGCCGCGCGCGTCCGTGAGGGCGTGCCTCCGCCCTCGTCCGCTCCGCGACGCTGATGCACGCCAGGTAGTCGTCGAGGGTCCGGAGGAGGCCCATCGGGCCTTCGGCGGAGGCCTCCGCGATGAGGGTGAGTCCCCGCCGCGTCGTGCGGATGTAGCCTTCATCGTCGAGGGCGACGGCCGCGGCGACCGCTTCGGCCGATGCGGCGTCGTCGAAGGTCAAGGTGAGGCGGGCGACGGACTTCATGCCGGATAGCCCCGGGCAGATTCGAACTGCCGTCGCGGGTTCCAAAGACCCGAATGCTTGACCACTACACCACGGGGCTGCGGCGGACGGATTTCCCGTGATGTATAAAGCCCATTGCGTCGCGGCGAATCAGCGGATCCAAAAGAACGCGGGGAGGTCGACGAATCGGCATCCGTCCCAGGTCTCCGGACATGGGAACGCGATCACATCGAGGCGGTAGTAGCCCGGCTCGACGGGGACGAGGCTCGCCGAGGCGTTTTGCGTTTCGCTCCGCCACGACGCGGCGTAGGTCGCGCCGGACTCGAGCGGGATCGCGCCGCCTTCGCACGGATGATCCTCGACCCACCGCCATTCGCCTTCGATTGCACGGGAGACGACCCACGGGGCGGAGCATGCGAGGAATATCGCGTCGCCCTTTCCATTGTACAACGAGAACCGAACCAGCTCTCCGATTCCATACGTGGTCCGGTCCATCTCGACGACGAGATGGCCGCGTCGAGAGTCGACCCGATCGGGTCCTTGCAAGGTCGGCAGGACCAGGAGCATCGCCGCCGCGAAGGCGACCCCGAGGCCCAGCCATCGGGGGAGGGTGGGCGTGGAGGGTCGCCACGAGCCTCCAATGGAAAAGGATGCGAGGGCCCATTATCACGGAGGAGACGCTGGCGAGGGAGACGCCGAAACGTCCCCGAGAACGCGGCCCCGCAGGTCCGTCGCGTGCGCCTCCTCGATCCGGACCCGCGCGAAGTTCCCAAGGGGAAGGGGGCCGGGCAGGACGACCTGCCGGTACTCGGGCGTCCGCGCCAACACCGTGGTCCCCTTCCCCTGTTCCGTCAGCAGGACCTCGACCTCTTCTCCGACGAAGCCCTCCCCGATCTCGCGGGCGATTTCGAAGCGGAGTCTCGTGAGCCGACGCGACCGCTCCTTCGTACGCCAGCCGACGACCGGGTGGGGCATGCCCGCCGCCGGGGTGCCGGCTCGGGCGGAGAAACGCGTGACGTTGACGATGTCCGGCCGCACCCGCCGCATGAGATCCATCGTGCGCTCGAACTGCTCCTCGGTCTCCCCGGGAAATCCGACGATGACGTCCGTCGAGAGCATCATGCGCGGATGGGCCCGACGGAAGATCCGGACAATTTCCTCGAACGCGGCGACCGTGTACTCCCGGCGCATCGCCTCGAGGATGCCGTCGTCCCCGCTCTGGACGGGCAGATGGAGGAACTTGAAAACTTTCTCGGAGGCATAGGCCTCGACCAGCTTGTCGCAAATCGGATCGACCGTCAACGGATCCGCCATGCCGACCCGCACGCGGAAGTCGCCGGGGATCTCGGCGACGGCGCGAAGCAACGCCGCGAGGGTGGTCCCGCTGTCCAGCCCGTACGCGGCCGTGTCTTGTCCCGTGAGCTTAATCTCCCGCAAACCTTGCTCGACATGTCGACGAACCTGCGAAACGATCGCCGGAATCGGATCCGAAGCGACCCGCCCGCGCGCGACCCGGGTGATGCAGTAGGTGCAGCGACCGGCGCATCCCTGCGCGATCGGAACGATCGCGTCGTGCCATCCGAACGATTGGGACTCGATCTCCGCCGAGCGATCGCCGCAGGCGGTCCCCGCATCGAGGAGGTCTACGATCTGCGGCCATTTCCGGGGCGGGAGCAATTTCGCCCGCGGGACGGTCGCGAGGACGCGGTCCCGTTGGGCCGCGGCCATGCAACCGGCGACGATCAGCGGCTTCTCCAACGCCGCGAGTTCCGTCATCCGGCGGACCATCTTCCGCTCCGTCGTCTCGACGACCGTGCAGGTGACCAAGACGTGGGCGTCCGCGTCCCCCTCTCCCTCGACGATGTCGTGGCCGCGACCCCGCAGGGCCTCCCGCATGAGGCGCGCCTCGCCGTAGTTCTGGGTGCAACCGTACGCCTCGACGAAGACCTTCACGCGGAGCGCCGATGGGCGGGCGCATATTTCGACTTGTGCGACCCGGTACGCAACTCTTATGACCGGTCGCGCGTTCGAGCCGTTTATGCAGACCGGAGCGGAGCCATCCTCCCCGAGTCCACCGGAGGCGCGGCCCGTGTTCCCGCGAACCGCGCGACGGGGGCCGGAACACGAGCTACGGGACCGCGCGAAGGCCGCGAAACTCCGACACCGGGCGGCGAAGGCCCGGTTGAAAGCGAACCGTCTCGAGGACCGCTGTCGACATCTCCGCCAGAAGGCCGAGCACATGGAGCGTCGGGCCGACGAGCTCGACGGAGTCTCCCGGCCCGAGCCTGCTTCGCCCCTCAACGGCTGAGTTTCGGACGCGCTGCCGCGGGCACGTCGAGGTTCGGCGGGGCCGCGTATCCTCGTTCCGCGATCTCATTCACGTATTGCGTTTCGAGATACAACGAGAGGACGGCACTATCCGTCTTCGTCAGCTTGCACATTGTCCCATCCGGCGTCGCGATGCCGGCTCCGACGTCATAAGGCTTTGTCAACGACGCGGAGAGAAGGTTCATGGCCGCCACCAGCCCTCGGGCCCCTCGGTGGTCGCATGCCCCGGGGGATTGTCTACGAGGAGATCGACGAATACATCGACGGGCTCGCCAACCGCGGCGACGCCGCGCTGAAGACGGTCGAGAAGCAAGGGATAGACGAGGGCTGGCCGATCGTCGGGCCGGCGGAAGGCAGCCTCCTGCATATCCTCGCCCGGTCCGTCCGGGCGAAGCGGATCCTCGAGCTCGGCACCGCGATCGGCTATTCCGGGACCTGGTTGGCCCGCGCGTTGGTCGACGGAGGCGAACTGACGACGGTGGAGCACAGCGCGGACACCGCCGCGATCGCCCGGCGGAACTTCGAGAAGACCGGCGTCGCCTCGAAGGTGAAGATCCTCGTCGGGAAGGCGCAGACCGTGGTGCGGGATCTCAAAGGCCCGTTCGACCTGATTTTCAACGACATCGACAAGGCCGGCTATCCGGACGTCCTCGAACCCTGCATCGAGCGCGTCCGGGTCGGCGGTCTCCTGGTGACGGACAACGTCCTTTGGTCGGGAGACGTCGCGCGGAAGAGCCGGTCCGCCGAGACGGCGGCCATCCGGACGTACAACGAGCGGCTGGCGAAGGACCCGCGGATGATCGCGACGATCGTCCCCCTCCGGGACGGCGTCTCCATCGCCTCGAAGATCCGCGATTGATCGTCGCGTCCCGTGACCATTTAATACGGCGCACGGGCATCGTTGGCGGGAATGCCGAGGAAGGCGGCCCGCAAACATGTCTTCGTCGAGACGGACGGACAGGTCTACCTGGTCCGGGATCGCGGCACCTTTCGGTTCCCCCGGACGGGCGAGAAGCTCCCCTTCCGGACCGATCCGAACGGCACGATGGATTTCGGCACCGACCAGGTGGAGAAGCGGACGCCCCGGCTCGATCATCACCCGGAGGAATGGATGGGTCGCGATGCCGTCTTCGAGCGGTCCGATGTCGATCCGCTCGTCAAGCGGGCGATCTACACCACGATGATCCGGTGCGTCTCCGAGGTCGTGATTTCCAAGGGACCGCGGGTCCTCATGGTCAAAGCGGTCCGCGGGTTCTCGAAAGGGTATTGGAACATCCCGGGCGGCTTCATGGACTATGGCGAAGGGCCGGAGACGGGGGTCATGCGAGAGGCCGAAGAGGAGATCGGCGCGGACGTGTCCCTCGATGGTCTCCTCAACGTCTACGTGTCGGGTTTTCCCGGCAAGCCCGCCTACACGCTGGGCTTCGTCTACCGCGGCCACGTCCGGTCCGAGAAGTTCCGGCTCAAGGCGGACGAGATCGAGTCCGCCTCCTGGTTCACCGTCGACAAGGGACTCACGTTGACGCGGAATCCGTTCGCCAAGTGGGGGCTCGTCGAATTCTTCCTGCAATCTCCCGACGCCCGTCGCGCCCTGCGGGTGAAGCGGCATGGTCCTCTGGAGGGGACGCGGGTCGAGGGTCAGCCGACCGTGTTCCTCGATCGTGATGGAGTGATCAACCGCGGGCGAGCGGGCTACGTCCGGACGCCGTCGCAATTCGAGTTCCTCCCCGGGGCGATCGCCGGGATGCGCTTGCTTCAGGACGCGGGCTGGCGGCTGGTGATCGTCACGAACCAAGATGCCTCCGGATGGAAGCTCGTGCCCGAGCGACAGCTCGCCCGGATCCATGAGACGATGCTCGCCTCCCTTCGGCGGGGAGGGGTTCGGATCTCGGCCGTGTACTACTGTCCTCATCACGTCCTGTCCGACTGCGCCTGTCGGAAACCGCGGCCCGGCATGCTCTTGGCCGCGGCGCGGGATCTCGGCGTTCGCCCGACGGCCGCATGGATGGTCGGGGACAAGCCCCTCGACATCCAAACGGGACGCGCCTTCGGTTGTCGGACCGCTTGGGTCGGCCCGCCCTCCTGGCGGAAGCGCTTCGAGGAGGAGGTTCGCGGATGGTTCCCGGAGGTGGTTGCGGACAACCTGCGAAATGCCGCGGCCGCCATCGTGAAGCGAGGCGCCTAGACGACCGTCGCGGTCCCGGTGGAATAAGGTCTTAGCCCCGTCAGGCCTTGGGTCGGGGGCGGGCGAGCGCATGGTCCAGGACTACGGCCTCTTCATCGGCGGCAAATGGAAGAAATCCGAGGGCAAGCGGTTCGAGACGCGGAACCCGGCCACCGGTGAGGTGCTCGCGACCTTTCCCCTCGCGACGAAGGAGGATCTCAGCGACGCGGTCCACGCGGCCAAGGGTGCCTTCGAAAAGTGGCGGAAGACGCCCGCGCCCCGCCGAGGGGAGCTGCTCCTCGAGGCCGCCCGGATCTTCCGCCGGAAGAAGGAGGATCTGGGTCGGATCGTCACGACGGAAATGGGAAAAGTCATCGCCGAGGGCCGGGGCGACGTCCAGGAAGTGATCGATTTCTATGAGTACGCCGCGGGCGAAGGCCGCCGCATGTTCGGCGACACGGTCCCGTCGGAGCTGCCGAACAAGATGTGCCTAACGGTCCGAATGCCGATCGGACCGGCGGGCCTGATCACGCCCTGGAATTTCCCCATGGCCATCCCGGGATGGAAGAGCGGGGCTGCGCTGATCGCCGGCTGCTCCTTCGTTCTCAAGCCGTCGAGCCTCACGCCGCTGTGCGCTGCGAAGTTCGTCGAGGTCCTCGACGAAGCCGGATTTCCTCCGGGCGTCGTGAACATGGTCACCGGCAACGGGTCCGTCGTCGGCGACGGCCTCGTGGCCCATCCGGACATCCGGGCGATTTCCTTCACTGGCGGCGTGGACACGGGGAAGCATGTGTACGAGAGCGCCGCGAAGAAGATGATCAAGGTCGGCCTCGAGCTGGGCGGCAAGAATCCGATCCTCGCGATGGACGATGCGGACCTCGAGCTCCTGATGGACGGCGTCATGTTCGGCGCCTTTGGCACGGCCGGCCAGCGATGCACCGCGGCTTCGCGGCTCATCGTCCATCAGAAGATTTACGCCCAGGTCCTCGAAGAGCTCGCCGAGCGGGCGGAGAAGCTGCGGATCGGGAATCCGATCGACGAGAGGACGGACATGGGCCCGGTCGCATCCGCCGAACAAGAGAGGAAGGTGCTCGAGTACATCGAGATCGGCCGGAAGGAGGGCGATGGCCTCGTGACGGGAGGAAAGAAGCTCACAGGGGGCGCGTACGACAAGGGGTTTTTCATCGAGCCCACGATCTTCGAGGTCGATCGCCGAAAGCGACTCGCGCTCGAGGAGATCTTCGGGCCGGTCCTGAGCGTCCTGAAGGCGAAAGATTTCGACGACGCGGTCTCGATCGCCAACTCCGTCAAATACGGACTCAGCTCGTCGATCTACACGACGGACCTCCGGTGGGCGTTCCGGGCCATGCAGGAACTGGAGGCGGGCATTACCTACGTGAACGCGCCGACGATCGGGGCTGAGGTCCAGCTGCCCTTCGGCGGGATCAAAGAGACCGGGCCGACGGACACCCGCGAGGCCGGGCCGACGGCCTTGGACGAATTCACGTATTGGAAGACGATCTACGTGGACTACTCAGGCCGCCTGCAGCGCGCGCAGATCGACACGGAAAAACTCACCGGCAGCTGATCGGGCCATCTTGACCCCGCGAAGGTGGAGAATGTTATAGTTAAATAACTATAACTCGAGGCCCAGGGCTCTTTGCGACTGGATTCGTGCTGCCTCAGTCCAACGTGAACTCGTATTCTCGGAACACCCGGCAGGCCTGGACCGAGAAGCGGTCGTAGAACTCCTTCCTCCCGCGTTCCTGGGTCGCAAGGTGTTCCGGATGGGTCCTCCACGCTTCCAGGGCCGTCTCGTCGCGGAAGTGGACGATGTCGATTTCCTCGCCGTCATCCGAGTGGTATCCCTTGATGGAGACGAATCCGGGGATCGTTCCGGCGAGTTCGTGCATCCTCTGGGACGCGCGACCGTATTCCCGCGAATCGGCTCCGTCGCGGAGATGGGTCTTGAAAATCACAACGACTTCCTTTGGATCCTTCACGCGCCGATACGTCACCCGCCTCCGCCCCCGAGCATCTCCTTGCTCGGGGCCGTGAGGTGCCTCGGGTCCAATACCTTTTCCGCCTCTTCGGCGGTCAGGATCTTCTTCTCGATGACGATCTGCTTCACCGTCTTGCCGGTCCGGCCCGCCTCTTTCGCGATCTCCGCGGCCTTCTCGTAACCAATGATGGGATTCAGGATCGTCGCGATCGCCGGGCTCGATTCCGCGTATCGCTGCAGCACATCGATGTTCGCACTGATCCCGTCGATGCACTTGTGGGCGAAGACTCGAGCGACGTTCGCCAGCAGCTCGATGTTCTGGGAGAGTCGCTGGGACATGACCGTCATCATCGTGCACAGGTCCAGGTTCGAGTGCGTGTTCGCGACCGTGATCGCGACGTCGTTCCCGATGACCGTGACCCCGACCTGCATGACCGCCTCCGGGATGACCGGGTTCACCTTCCCCGGCATGATCGAGGACCCGGGTTGCACGGGAGGCAGGTTGAGCTCCCGCAACCCGGCGTGCGGTCCCGACCCCAGCCATCGCAGGTCGTTCGCGATCTTCATCATCGAAACCGCCAAGGTCCGGATCGCCCCGCTCGCCTCGACGAGGGAGTCCTGCGACGCCTGGGCCTCGAAGTGATTCTCGGCGACTCGGAACTTCGTGTTCGTGGTGGCGGTGATCTTCTCGACGACCCGACCGGGGAACTCCGGATGGGCGTTGATCCCGGTCCCGACCGCGGTCCCGCCGATCGCGAGTTCCGCCAGCGCGGCGCGGCACGACGAGACCCGCCGGATGCCGTGGTCGATTTCGGACTGATACCCGGAGAACTCCTGGCCGAGGCGGATCGGGGTCGCGTCCATCAGGTGCGTGCGTCCTGCCTTCACGATCGGATCGAACTCCTTGGCTTTCTTCGACAGACTTTCTTCGAGTTCCCGGAGCGCGGGGAGGAGGCCCTGGTCGATCTCCAGGAGCGCCGCGACGTGGATCGCGGACGGGATAACATCGTTCGAGGATTGGCCCATGTTGGCGTGGTCGTTGGGATGGACCGGCCCTTTCTCGCCGAGCGGATGGCCGAGGATTTCGTTCGCCCGGTTCGCGATGACCTCGTTCGCGTTCATGTTTGTCGACGTCCCGCTGCCGGTCTGGAACACGTCGAGGGGGAATTGGGCGTCGAGCTTGCCGTCCATCACTTCCTGGCAAGCCTGGACGATCGCCTTCCCGATCTTCGAGTCGAGCAGGCCGAGCTCCATGTTCGTCTGGGCCGCGGCCATCTTGATGAGCCCGAGCGCGTAGATGAAACGGCGCCCGAAGCGGATCCCGCTGATGGGGAAGTTCTCGATCGCGCGCTGGGTCTGCGCCCCCCAGTACGCGTCTTTCGGGACCTTGAGTTCCCCCAGGAAGTCCCGCTCGGTGCGATAGTCCGTCATCCGATGCGCCGTCGACGACAGAACGGAGGGAGCATTAACCTTGTCAATGATGGGTACGTATCAATGGAGGTCTCGGACCGCGGAGGTCGACTCGATGGGCAAGGCTCGACCGAGGGCACGGGCTCTGCGTTTTCAAGTCCTGTCCGCGGCGTCACCGGGCATTAGGACGTCCTTCGTTCGACAGGTGACGAAATCCCTCCCTATCCAACCGGTTACTATGAGACTGTCACTGAGCACGATGACAAGGTATAATATAAACGCGTTATATCTAAGGGAAATCGTCCCACCCCGGGCGATAAGAGAGGCCATGCCAACCACGACGCCGGCGGATCCGGTCGTCGAAGAGGACCGGGTCTGTCCCGAATGCGGCAGCGAGCATCTCGTGCGCGACTACACGCGCGGTGAGCTAGTCTGCGATTCCTGCGGACTCGTGATCAGCGAGAGCGCAATCGACGAAGGGCCCGAGTGGGCCGCGTATTCCGTCGAAGAGAACGACCGGCTCGCCCGCACCGGCGCGCCGCGCAGCTACGTGGCCGGTGCGTCCGGATTGACGACGGTCATCCCCCTCGCCAATAAGGACGCCCGCGGGAACACGATCCCGCTGCGAGAGCGGGAGAAATTCTACCGAATGAGGAAGCTGCAGCGACACTCTGGGCACTCGAGGCCCGGAGAACGCAGTTTGCCCGAGACGATTCGGTCCCTGGACCGCGTCGCCTCGCTGATGGGCCTCCCGCGGCCGGTGAAGGACGAGGCCGGTTTCATCTGCAAGAAGGCCCTGGAGAAAGGACTCGTCCGCGGCCGCTCGATCGAGGCCATCGTCGCCGCCGCGGTGTACGCCGCGTGCCGGATCGACGGCGTGCCGCGGACCCTCGACGAGTTGCAACAGGTGACGGGCGTCCGGAAGAAGACGATCGGCAAGGCCTACGGCGCCCTCCTGCGGACCCTCACCCTCCGAGTGCCTCCGTCGCGGCCGTCCGACTACGTGAGTCGCTTCTGCTCGCGACTCGGCCTGAGCAACGCGGTCGAGGCCGAGTCCAACAAGATTCTCAAGGAACTCGAGAAGATCGACAGCTCGATGTCCTTGTCCCCCTCGGGGACCGCCGCGGCCGCCATCTACCTCGCATCGCTGGCGTCCGGCGAGCGGCGCCCGCAGAAGGCGATCGCCAAGATCGCGGGCGTCAGCGAAGTCACCTTGCGCAATCGATTCCAGTTCATGGAAGGTTTCATGCAACAGCTGATCCTGCCTCGAGGCCGCGCGCCGAAGGTCGGGACGGGAAACCAGCTGTCTCCCTGAGTTCGCGCGGTCCGATTCGCGGGCAGTGAAACCGGGAAGAAAGGTTTGATAAGGTGCGTTTGCGTCCCATTTGTGTGGCCGAGCAGAAGGGCGGAATTCTCGAACGTCGACCCGAGTCTTTCGGGCGTCGGCAATTGCTAAAGCGCCAAGAAGGCCTTCGCCTTTCGGCTCTCCGGTGGAGGCCGTGATGGCGGCGACGCAGGTCAACGATCTCTCTTGGCTGATCGGCGGACCGCAAGGGAGCGGCGTGGACTCTTCGGCGAACGTCTTCGCCCGCGCCTGTGCTGCGGGCGGGCTCCACGTGTTCGGCAAGCGCGAATTCTATTCCAACATCATGGGCGAGCATTCCTACTTCGCCCTGCGGGCCCACACGAACCTCGTCCGGTCGCACATCGACGCCGTGAATCTCCTGGCGACCTTCGAGGCGGAGACCCTGTTTCGCCACGCCCGGGCCGTCACCGACGACGGTGCGATCGTCTACGATCCCTCGCTCGGCAAGACGCGGCTCTCGGACATCCCGACGATCGAGAAGCGCCTGCGGGCCGAGCTCCAGACCTACCTGATCTCCCACGGCGTCGGGGAGACGCTGGACGACATGCTCGCGGCCTCGAAACAGCGGGGCGTGGCCCTCGTCCCGATCCCCTTCAAGGATCTCCTGGAGCAGATCGCCGACGAGTTCCAGATCGACCAGCTGAGCAAGATCTCGCGGGTCGTGAACATGCTGGCCGTCGGCGCCTCCTTCGGCATCCTCCGGTTCGACTTCGCGATGATGCGGGCCTCCCTCGAGGACGTCTTCCGGGCCAAGGCGAAGGTCGTCAGCATGAACGCCGCGGGCGCGCAGAAGGCGTACGACCTCGCCTCCTCCCTGGTCCCTGAGTTCCGGTACCGCCTCGAGCGCGTGCCTCGGAAGGAACCGCGGCTCTTCCTGACCGGCAGCCAGGCGACCGCCCTCGGAAAGTTGTACGCCGGCATGCGCTTCCAGACGTACTATCCGATCACACCCGCCTCCGACGAGAGCGAGTTCCTCGAGGAGAACGAGATCTTGGACCTGAACGGCCATGGCCTCGTCCCGGAGGCGGAGACCCTGAAGGAGAAGGCGGCCTCCATGCTCGTCGTGCAGACGGAGGACGAGATCGCCGCCGTCACGATGGCGACCGGCGCGGCCCTCACCGGGGCCCGATCGGCCACCGCGACGTCCGGGCCCGGGTTCTCCTTGATGATGGAAGGGATCGGTTGGGCCTCGATCAACGAGGTCCCGCTCGTCATCACGCTCTATCAGAGGGCCGGGCCGAGCACGGGGATGCCGACGCGACACGAACAGGGAGACCTCCGATTCGCGTTGCACGCGGGACACGGGGAAAGCCCGCGGATCGTCCTCGCCTCCGGCGACTTCGAGGAGTGCGTCCGCGACGGCTTCCTCTCCTTCAACTTCGCCGAACGATACCAAATGCCGGTCATCCATCTCGTCGACAAGGCGCTCGCGAACAGCTACGCGACGATCGCCCCGCCGGACCTGTCCGACCTGCGCATCGACCGCGGGCTCGTGGCGAACGGGAACAACGGCTACAGCAAGGACAATCCCTACAAGCGGTTCGACCTCGGCAACGGGCCGGTGTCGGCGCGCGCGTTGCTCGGCCAAGAGGGGACGATCTTCTGGAACACCGGGGACGAGCACGACGAGATGGGCCACATCACCGAGGACCCCGGCCTCCGCAATGCGATGATGGAGAAGCGATTCGCGAAGCTCGACCTGGCCGCGCAGGAGATCCCCCAAGATGTGAAGCTCAAGTATTTCGGCCCGAAGGACGCGGGCACCGTCATTGTGTCTTGGGGCTCGACGAAAGGCGCCCTCCTCGACGCCCTCGATCGCCTCTGGGCCGAGGGCGCGAAGATCGGCTACCTGCACGTCCGCCTCATCAACCCATTCCCGAGCACGGAGGTGCTTGCGTTCCTCGCGAAGGCGAGGCGCCGCATCGCGGTCGAGATGAACTTCGGCGCCCAGCTCGCCAGCGTCGTCCGCGAGCACACGGGGGTCGCGATGACCCATTTCATCTTGAAGTACAACGGCCGGCCGATGTCGAACACGGAACTGTACGAGGCCCTCCGGTCCGTGGTGAAGGGAAAAGCCCCGAAGAGGACGGTGTTGACCCGTGGCGCTTGAGCAGGTCGTGAAGCCCTCGGACTTCGCGACGGAGGTCCACAACGACTGGTGCCCGGGATGCGGCGACTTCGGTATCCTCCGGACGATTCAGATGGCCCTCGCGGAACTGCGGATGGAGCCGCATCGCGTGACGATCGTCTCGGGGATCGGATGCTCGGCGAAGACGATTCACTACGTGAAGACCTATGGAGTCCACACGTTGCACGGGCGCGCCCTCCCCTATGCGGCCGGGGTGAAGCTCGCGAATCCGCAGCTCAAGGTCCTCTGCCTGAGCGGCGACGGAGACGGCCTCGGGATCGGTGGCGGCCACTTCGTGAACGCGGGCCGCAGGAACCTCGACATGTTGTATGTCATCCATGACAACGGCGTGTACGGCCTGACGAAGGGCCAGGCCTCTCCGACCTTGAAACTCGGCGTGCAGACGAAGTCCCTCGCGCACCCGAACATCAACGATGCGGTCAATCCGATCTGGCTGGCCCTCGCCGCCGGCGCGACCTGGGTGGGCCGCGGGTACTCGTACGACATCAAGCACCTGGTCTCCCTGTTGAAACAGGGCATCGAGCACAAGGGCTACGCGTTCCTCGATGTCCTCCAACCGTGCCCGACGTACAACGACATCAACACGAAGGAGTGGTACGGCGGCGAAGATCGGAAGGATGCGAACAGCGGCCGGCCGCTCCCGCGGGTGTACAAGTTGGAGGACGAAGGGTTCGACCCCGTCGTCCACGAGCCGTTGGAGATCGAGAAGAAGGCCACCCAGGCGCTCGAGAAGGCCCTGGAGTGGGGCGACCGCATCCCGATCGGGGTCTTCTTCAAGAACGAACACGTGCCGACGTTCGAGGAGCGGATCCTCCAGAGGGTCCCGACGTACATGGACAATCCACCGGCCCTCCAGTCCATCGCGGGACCGAACGGCGAACCGCGGACGGACCTGACGCGGCTCGTCCAGCGGATGACCTTCAAGGGCGAGTGAGGGCGACCCGCTTCGCGGGCCTGGGTTCTTCCAGCATGTCTTCCGCGGGCTTCCCCATCTCCCAGATGCGCTCCGACATCTCCGACATCGCGTCCCCGATCGCCGGATCGTTCGTCCAGATCGCGATGTCGTCGCCGCGGTACGACGAATCGTCGTCCGGGATCGGATGGCTCATGAGGAACTCCTTGCCATCGACGTTGTGCATGTACACCGGCATCTGGAAGTCGATGTGGCGGACCTCCGCGTGCTTCAGGAGCATGCGGACGTCATCGCGGTTTTCCGGCGTAAAGCAGAAGGCGTACTTGAGGCGGACCCCTTGCGCCGCCTTCTCGACGAGGTTCGGACGGAACGCTCCGAGGATCCGGCCCGGGCTCTTCGTCGTCCCGATCCCGATGATCTCCCGCGACGCGATCGCGTACATCCGGAGGAGTCGCTCCCGGACGTTCTTGCGGCCGTAGATCGCCTCGAACCGACCGTGGGATTCCGGTTCGCGCTGGGCATTGATCGCGAATTCGCGGGCCAAGGAATCGAGGCCCGCATCGAGCTGCTTCGCGCGCGACCGAAGGTCGTCCCCGAGGGCGCGGAGGTACGCATCGAACGCGACGGGTTCGTATCGCAGCGGCGTCTCCGGCAGGATTTGCACGAGCCCCTTCTGGTGCAGCTGCTGCATCGTCGTGTAGATCCGCGTCCGGGGGACCTTCGACAGCGGAGAGATCTGGCTCGCGGTCGCGGCGCCGAGATCGAGGAGGGTCAGGTAGACGCGGGCTTGGTATTCCGTCAAGCCGTGCTCCATCAACTTCCGGACTCGCTCCTGGTTGATCGGCACGGTGCCCTTCGAAGGCAAGGCGCGAGATAAACGTTGTTCCGTTCGACACGCCGCGAGAGCCCGAAAAGAGGAAACCCGTCGGGGTGAATCGCGGACCATCATGCCTTTGTCAACGGGGGACCGGGACCTGCGTCGTTCGCTCGAAAAGGCCCTCGGCGCGGATCGCGTACGCACCGACGAGGTCAGCCTTCACACGTACTCGACGGACGCAAGTCCGTGCGCCATCGAGCCGCGAGCAGTGGTGTTCGTCGAGTCCGAAGCCGATGTCATCGCGGCGCTTCAGGTCTGCCGCGAACTCGGGGTGCCTCTCACCCCGCGGGCCTCCGGAACGTCCCTCTCCGGTGCAGCCATCGGACCGGGTGTGGTCCTGGACACGACCCGGTTCAAGGAGATCGTGAAGTTCGACGCGGCGAAGCAAACGGTCACCGTCCAGCCCGGGATCCTCTTGGCCGAACTGAACGGCTTCTTGTCGGCGCATCACCTGAGAGTCGCTCCCGATCCCGGGAGTCAGGACCTCTGTCGGATCGGCGGCATGGTCGGACACAATGCGTCCGGCTATCGGAGTGTGAAGTATGGTCAGACGATCGATCACGTCGTGTCCCTCCGGGTGGCCCTTGCGGACGGCGGCATCTTGGTCGCCCGCGATCTGCGAGTCGATGGTTCGGATTGGGCCGAAGCGGTTCGGATCGCCCCTGCTCTCCCGCCCGTCCGCCGTGAGATTGAGGGACACCGCGAGGCGATCCTCGCGAGCCGACTCTCGATCCGAAAGCATTCCTGTGGCTACCAATTGGTCCGGATTGTCGAGGCTCTCCAGCGCGGCGTCTTCCCCCTCGCCGAGCTCTTCGTCGGAAGCGAAGGCACGCTAGGCGTCGTGACGGAGGTCACCCTTCGGGTCATCCCGGTTCCTCCGGAGCGGATCACCATCTTGCTGTACCTCGATCGGTTCCAGGAACTGGGTCCCTTGGTGGCGGACCTCCTTCGGCTCGGCCCGAGTGCGATGGAGGCGATCGACGGGGCCTCCCTCGATCTGATTGGGCGGGAGCCGCACGGAGCGCCCGCGAACGCCGAGGCGATGCTGCTCGTCGAATTCGACGAAGGCGACCTCACCGCCGTCGCCGCGGAGGTCGTGGGGCGGATCGTCTCGCGCTACCGCCTGAGCCGTCCTCCGGAGGTCGCGACGGATGCCGCGACCCAGGCCCGCCTCTGGAAACTCCGGCGGTCGGTCTTTCCGACGATCATCCAGCGGCCGGGGGCCCGCAAGGCCTGGGGTTTCGTCGAGGACCCCATCGTCCCGCGGGATCGGGTGCCGGAGTTCATCGAGTATCTCGTGGACCTCACGCGACGCCATGGGACCGTCGCCGGGATCTACGGCCACATCGGGGACGGGAACACGCACTACCGGCCGTTGTTCGATCCAACCGACCCCGCGGATTTCGAGCGGATGCGCTCCCTGCGCGAGGAATTCGATGAAGCCGTGCTCACGCGGTTCCAAGGCGCGCCTTCCGGCGAGCACGGCATCGGTCGCCTCCGCGCCGAGACGCTCCCGCGGATCTGGGGAGCCGACGTGTACGGCGTGATGCGGTCCATCAAAGATGCTTTCGACCCTAGGGGACTCCTGAATCCCGGCGTCCTCTTCTCCGATGAACCGTGGTGGGCCTCCTGGGGAGGACTCGAATCCCGCGTGCCCATGTGAGCCGTAAGGCCCCAACCTTTAAGCCCGCCAGCCCGTGTGTTTCACCGCGGCGGACGACTCCAGAATCCGGAGGCGGATCGATCATGAACACCCGTGGACGAAGGGTTAAGAGCGACTCCGATATTCGAGTCGTCCGGGAGCGACCCGCGGCGCGAACCGGAGGCCGGAGCGGATGATCCAGCGTGCGGAGCAGGCGAACATCGTCGGCCTCCGATCGAAGGACTTCGTGAAGTGGGTCGAGGAGAACATCGATGCCCCCATCAAGCGGGGCCCCGGCGGAGCGATCCTCGAGTCGCTCAAAGGGGGCCTCGTCGGGGAGTTCTTCAACTGGGCGAAGCGGAACTCGACGTGGCCGCTGCATTTCGGCATCATGTGCTGTGCGATCGAGATGGCCGCGACGTCCGACCCTCGCTACGACGTCGAACGCTTCGGCGTCATCTACCGGTCCTCCCCGCGGCAGTGCGATGTCCTCCTCCTGAACGGCCCGATCTCGCTGAAGCTGCGCCCCGCGGTCCGCCGGCTCTACGAGCAGATGGCGGAGCCAAAGTGGGTCATCGCGATGGGGGAGTGCACGATTTGCGGCGGCCCGTACTACGACTCGTACAGCGTCGTCAAGGGCTCCTACACCTTCGTCCCGACGGACATCTTCATCCCCGGTTGCCCGGTCCGACCGGAGGCGCTGATCGACGGGTTCCTGAAACTGAGCGCGAAGATCAAGGCCGAGCGGAGCGGTTGGGTCCGGACGAAGAAGGGCCGCCTCGTCAGCGCCCGGGAAGGCCAGCTGATGGACATGCAGAAGGGCGAGTACACCTATGAAGTCCCCCAGGTCCGCAGCTGAGTCGCGGAAGAAGGTCGGCACGGTCGGCGGGACCATCCGCCCGCTCATGGCGACGATCAAGCAGACGCTCATCACGATGCCGGGGATCAACCGCCTCGTGCCGGGCGGTCGAAAGCCGGTCACCCATCTCTATCCCTACCAGAAGGTCGAACTGCCGCTCGCGTATCGGGGTCAGCACAGCATCGACTGGTTCAAGTGCATCGGTTGCGAGCTGTGCGCGAAGGTCTGCCCGAACGAGTGCATCTACTTCGAGTTCTACGAGGTCGAACCGACGTCGGAGTACCTTCATCCCAGCCGCGCGCAGCTCGACGAGATGAAGAAGACGATTCGCCGTCCGGCCGTGGACGTCGGTCACTGCCTCTTTTGCGGGAATTGCATGGAGTACTGCCCGACCGACGCGTGGAACTTCACCCAGGAGTTCGAGCTGGCGGACTACGCCCGGGAGGACCTGTACTACCGCGCGGACGAGCTCCGGATGCCGAAGGAAAACTCGGACAAGGAGATCGTCCTGATCAACCGCATCGGAGAGCACCCGATCCTCGAGGTCGATGTTTGCATCGGCTGCCGGAAATGCGAGCGGGAATGTCCCACCCGTTGCATCGACATGCTCGACGGGCCGAACGACCGGAAGGGAAAGCCGATCGTGATCCCCGAGTTCGACTACACGAAGTGCATCGGCTGCCAGCAGTGCGTGGACGTCTGCCCCGTCGACTGTCTCCACATGGAGGAAATCGGATACAAGGACCTCGAAGGGTTCTACCACATCAACCTCCAAGGGGAAGTGAAGCTCCTCGAAGAGCAAGTCGAGAAGTGACCGCGGCTCGAGGCGAATCGATATTCCGATTGGAATTGCAAGCCTTTTATCCGAGCCGTCCTTCATGCACGACTCATCGGATCGCCCGAGGGCGTTCGCATGGTGAAGACGACCGTTGTCGGATCGTACCCGCGGACCGGAGACGCGTTCGAGGAACAGGCCCTGCGGAGGGGCATCGCCCGCCTCGATCGGGGCGAGATCACCGAAGCGGAGCTCCGGACCGTGGAACGGGACACGGTGAAGGCCGTCCTCAAGGAGCAGAACGAGGTCGGCATCGATTTGGTCACGGACGGCCAGATTTCCTGGTACGATAGCCAAAGTCACATCGCGGGCAAATTGGCGTCCATCGAGATCAACGGGCTCGTTCGTTATTTCGACACGAACACGTACTATCGTCAACCCGTCGTCCGCGGTGCCGTGAGCCGAAACGGACCCCTGCTCGTGGACGAGTGGAAGTTCGCCCAGGGGAGCTCGAAGGCTCCCGTGAAAGCGGTCCTCACCGGGCCCGTGACCCTCGCTTCCCTTTCACTGGACAAACACTACGGGAACAAGAAGGCGCTCGCGGGGGCCTTCGCCTCGGCGATCGGAGAAGAGGTCGGTGCGCTCGTGAAGGCCGGCGCATCCCAGATCCAGATTGACGAGCCGATTCTGACGCAACATCCTGAGGACCTGAGCCTTGTCTCCGAGGGCCTCGATCGCATCCGGGGGCACAAGGCGAAGGCGACCTTGACCCTCTTCACCTTCTTCGGGGACGTCGCAGGGATCTACAAGGATCTCCAGGAGGTGCCCGCCGAGATCCTCGGCCTCGATCTGGTCCAAGGGGCCGCGACGTGGCCCGTCCTCGCGAAACACGGATCGTCGAAGCCTCTCGTCCTCGGAGTGATCGACGCGCGGAATACGAAGGAGGAGGATCCCGCGGCGGTCGCAAAGAAAGTGTCGCAACTCAACTCGGCGGTGGACCTCAAGGCCTCGTACCTCTCCCCGTCGAACGGCTTGGAGTTCCTCCCGCGAGAACGCGCGCGCAGGAAACTGAGGATCCTCCACGATGCGGCGCGGGGCCTCGGGGTGGCGGGATGACCGCGCTCTTGACGACGAGCGTCGGCTCGCTCCCGAAACCGGAATATCTGACCCGCGCGCGCACCAAAGCCGCGAAGGGGGAACTCCCCTCGGACGCGCTGCAGGACCTGGAGCAGAAAGCGACCCGCGAGTGGATCCGGTTCCAGGAGGAAATCGGCATCGACATCCTCGTCGACGGGGAACAGTACCGGGGCGACATGGCGACGTACTTCGCCGAAAACCTCGAAGGGACGGAGATTTCCGGCCTGGTCCGTTCGTACGGGAACCGTTATTACAAGAAACCGATCGTCGTCGGGGAGCTCAAGCGCCGCGGCCCGATCAGCGTCGACTGGTTTTCGTTCGCGCAATCCCAGACGGACCGGCCGGTCAAGGGGATGATCACGGGACCCTACACGATGATGGATTGGTCCTTCGACGAATATTACGGCTCCCGGACGGAGGCCTGTCTCGCCTTCGCGAAGCTCCTCCACGAGGAGGCGGTCGCCCTCGAGGCCGCGGGGGCCAAGTACGTCCAGGTCGACGAGCCGGCCCTGTCGACCCGGTTCGACGAGCTCCCGCTCCTGGTCAAGGCGGTCGGCATCGTGACGAAGGGCCTCCGCGCGAGGACCGTCCTGCACACCTGCTATGGAAATTACAACGAGATCTTCGACTACTTCAACAAGCTCCCGGTCGACCAACTCGACCTCGAGATGTCGAACTCGGGGCTCGACCTGTTGGAACGGTTCAAACGGGAGCCGCTGAAGAAGGAAATCGCCTTCGGCGTCGTGGACGTCCACAGCCACGTGATCGAGCCCGAGGCGCTGATCCGGGAGCGGATCGAGAAAGCCCTCACCATTTTCCGGCCGGACCAGTTGTTCATCGATCCGGACTGCGGCCTGAAGACGCGGAGCGTCGACGAGGCGCGGGACAAGCTGCGGAACATGGTCGCCGCGACGCGCGCCGTCCGCCAGGTTCACGGACTGACCTAGGACAAAGGTCAAGCCATCCGCCGACAATCAATGCAGGGAGGACAGGACGATGGGAGCGCCGGCCGATCTCCACCTGCATCGGGAAGCACCGTTGCGGCTCTTCTCGGAAGAGGAGGCGAATGCCCTCCTCCCCCAGCTGGAGGAGATTTTCCTCCGACTCGACCCGAAGCTCGCCCGGCTGCGGGATCTCCGCGAACTCGTCGAGGATTCGGAGGCGTATTACGGGGAGGGCCTCGTCGGCGCACCGCCCTCCGATCGCGACTCCTACGCCGAGCTCCTGCAGGAGCAAGCGGATCTCGATCGGTCCGTCCAGGCGGACATCGAATCCGTGTTGGCCCTCGGCTGCGAGGTCAAGGACATCCATCGCGGCCTGGTCGACTTCCCCGCGCGGATCGGGAACGAGGTCGTGTACCTGTGCTGGCAGCGCGGCGAGGACCGCGTCGGATGGTGGCACACCCTCGGCGGAGGCTTCGCCGGGAGGAAGCCGCTCGCGCCCCAATCGGAACGTTAATAACCTGCGGCCCGCGTAGGACCGGGCGAAGGCGAGCACATGGCGACCAAGGAAGACGTGATCGGCGTCCTGAGGAAGTGCTACGACCCGGAGATCCCGATCAACATCTACGACCTGGGACTCGTCTACAACATCGACCTCAAGGACGAGGGGAAGGTCGACGTCAAGATGACGCTGACCGCCCCGGGATGCCCCGCCTCCGCGTACATCCATCAAGACGTCAAGCGCAAGCTCGAACAGCTCCAAGGCGTCAAGGAGGCGGTCGTGAACATCGTGTGGGACCCCCCGTGGACGCCCGAGATGATGTCCGAGACCGCGAAGAAGCAATTCGGCTGGGGCATCTGAGTCCGCCGACCCGATGCGTCGTCGGCGCAAGTGGCAAATCTTGATATCCCCTGCGCCGCTTTCAGAAATCCAGCGGATTCGGGGGTGGCCGGACACCTTGACTTTGAAGGTTGGGAAGGACTCGGACGCCCTCGTGCGGGCCTTGGGGGCCGTGGTCGAGGGCCTGACGTTTTACGATCTCGCGAATGCCGCGGTGGCGGAAATGCGGGTCAAGGTCACGTTCGAGGAACTCGGCCGTCGCAAGAGGGCCCAGCTGGCGAAGCTGGAGGCGGTCGCCGGCCCGAACGCCGCCCACGCGGCCGTGATGCCCGGGATCTATCCACTCGACGCGGTCGCGAAGGTCGAATGCTACGTCTGCGGCTTCGTCGCCGACACGAAGGCGATGCCGAACGTGTGCCCGAGTTGCGGAGCCGCCCGGTATGCGTTCGAGAAGGAGATCGCTCTGACGAAGGCCTGGGAGATCGCCTCGGAGACGGAGCGTCATTCCGCAGTCCTGTTCCGAGAGTCGGCCGCGCGCGCCGCCGGTCCGGCCCGCAGCCTGCTCGAGGAGCTCGCCAAGGAAGACGAGAGCCAGGCGACCTTGGCGGACCGCCAGCTCGCGGAGCTGCGCACGTGATCGGGTAGGTGGATCGAGTGCCGCGGCTCACGAAGATGCCTCCCATTCAGGAGGATGTCCACGCGTGCACGATGTGCGGGTATTGCGTCCCCGTGTGCCCGGCCTACCAGGAAGCCGGCTGGGAGGGCGCCTCCCCGCGCGGTCGCATCTTCGCCCTCCGGCAGTACGAGATGAGGGGCCCTCTCGACCTGTTGCTCCGCCGCCACGTCAAACCGGGCGAGGAGTTCGCCCGCAACGCGTGGGAGTGCACCGGGTGCGGGGCCTGCGAGGAGGTCTGCCCCGTCGACATCCCGTTTGACGGCCTCTGGGACGACGTCAAGGCGTGGATGGTCTCATCCGGATACGCGAGGCCGGAATTGGAACCGTACCTGGCGAATGTCCGGGAGACCCACAACCTGTACGGCGAGCCCGCGGCGAATCGGGCCGCCTGGCTCCCGCCCGAGACGGTGCAGTCCCCGACGCCGGAAGTCGTCTACTGGGTCGGCTGCGCCGCGAGTTACAAGAGACAGCAGATCGCCCGGGCGATGGTGAAGATCCTGAACGCCGCGAAGGTCCCGTACCGGATCCTCGGCGCCGAGGAGTGGTGCACCGGCGCGCCGCTCGCCCGGATGGGGTACGAAGACGTGACGAAGAAGGAGCTCATGCCGCACAACGTGCATGCCGTCGAGGAGACCGGGGCCAAGGTCCTCGTCACGGCGTGCGCGGAGTGCTACCGGGCCTTCGCCCGGGACTACAAACAATGGGGCGGGAACCCGCCCTTCAGCGTCTTCCACATCTCCCACTACGTCGAGAAACTGATCCGCGAGAAACGGATCGCCTTCACGAAGCCGCTCCCTCAAAAGGTCGCGTTCCACGACGCGTGCCACATGTCCCGCGTCACGAAGGTCTACGAGGCGCCAAGGCAGGCGCTCAAGTTCATCAAGGACCTGAAGGTCCTGGAGATCCTCCCGCACCATGCGGACGCCCTCTGTTCGGGAGCGGGCGGGGGCTTTCCCGCGGTGTTCCCGGAGCAGGCGACGAGAGTCGCCGAGCGACGTCTCGATGCCGCCGAGGACACGGGCGCCCCGTCCCTCGTCACGACGTGCCCGCACGCGGAGTTGCATTTCGAGGACGTCGCGACGAAACGGAACATGGCCCTCAGCATCGTCGACCTGGCCGAGATGCTCGCGAATGCCCTATGAGGCGGCCGGTCCGACCTAGATCGTGAAGCTCAAACCGCACGAGCAGGAATGCTTCGCGTTCGGGTTCGTGATCTTGAACTGGCCGCCGAAGAGGTCCTCTTCCCACTCCAACTTCGAGCCCTTGAGATACGTCATGCTCTTCGGGTCGACGAGGACCCGGACGTCCTGAGTCGAGACGACGAGGTCGGTCGTCCGCGGGGCATCCGCGAGGTCCATTCGGTACTGCATGCCGCTGCAGCCGCCGGCGATGATGCGCAGCCGGAGCGAGGCCTCGGGGCGGCTCTCCTTTTGCTGCAACACCCGGATCCGCCGCACGGCGCTGTCCGTGACGACTAGGGGGTGTTCCTCAGAGGCCATCACCGCGATCGCGTCTCCGAGTCGTTCGAAGGCCCGCCTTCGACTTAAGTCTTCCGGGGCCAGTGCCGTGTCGGAAGCGCCTGCTGCCGCGTCCGCCTCATTGTCCGATTCCTCACGACCAAAGATATATATAACAACGTTATAGTCTCTCATTCCGCTCCCCGAAAATGGGAGGCGTTCGCATGGTCTCGAAGAGTGTACTCCAGGAGCAAATGGCCAAGCAGGAGTACAAATACGGCTTCGTCGCCGACCTCGATGAGGACACGGTCCCGAAGGGCCTGAGCGAGGACGTCGTCCGGCTCATCTCCCGCAAGAAAAAGGAGCCGGAATGGATGACCGAGTGGAGGCTTCGGGCCTACCGACACTGGCTCACGATGAAAGAGCCGACTTGGTCGAACGTCCGGTACCCGCCGATCGACTACCAGAACATCATCTACTACGCGGCCCCGAAGCCGAAGAAGGAAGTCAAGAGCCTCGAGGATGTCGATCCGGAGATCCGGGCCCTCTACGCGAAGTTGGGGATTCCGCTCCAGGAGCAGGAGCGCCTCGCGGGGGTCGCCGTCGACGCGGTCCTCGACAGCGTCTCCGTCGCGACGACGTTCAAGGACAAGCTCGCGGACCTGGGGATCATCTTCTGTTCCTTCTCCGAAGCGGTCCTCGAGCACCCGGAGCTCGTGCGCAAGTACCTCGGCTCCGTCGTGCCCTTCAACGACAACTTCTTCGCCGCCCTGAACAGCGCGGTCTTCAGCGACGGGTCCTTCGCCTACGTGCCCTCCGGCGTCCGTTGTCCCATGGAGCTCTCCACGTACTTCCGGATCAACGCGATGGACACGGGCCAGTTCGAACGCACGCTGATCATCGCGGACCCGGGCGCCTACGTGAGCTACCTCGAAGGCTGCACCGCCCCGATCCGTGACACGAATCAGCTCCACGCGGCGGTCGTCGAACTGATTACCCTCGACGATGCGGAGATCAAATACTCGACGATCCAGAACTGGTATCCCGGCGACAAGCAAGGGAAGGGCGGGATCTACAACTTCGTCACGAAGCGCGGCAAGTGCCTCGGGGCGAACTCGAAGATCTCGTGGACCCAGGTCGAGACCGGCTCGTCGATCACCTGGAAGTATCCGAGCTGCATCCTCCAGGGCGACAATTCCCAGGGCGAGTTCTACTCCGTGGCGGTCGTCAACAACTACCAGCAGGCCGACACCGGGACGAAGATGCTCCACATCGGGAAGAACACGAAGAGCACGATCATCTCGAAGGGCATCTCGGCGGGGTACGGACGGAACACGTACCGCGGCCGCGTCCAGATCCACAAAGGCGCCTCGAACGCCCGGAACTACTCCCAGTGCGACTCCCTCTTGATCGGATCGACGTGCGCCGCCTTCACGTTCCCGGACATCCAGGTCCAGGAGCCGACCGCGCAGATGGAGCATGAGGCGTCGACCTCGAAGATCGGCGACGAACAGCTCTTCTACTGCCAGACCCGTGGCATCACGCCGGAGGACGCCACGAACATGATCGTCAACGGCTTCTGCAAGCAGGTCTTCCTGAAGCTCCCGATGGAGTTCGCGGTGGAGGCCCAGAAGCTGATCAGCGTCAGCCTGAACCTCGAGGGAACGGTCGGCTGAGCGCGTCCCGGTCGCGGGAGGGAATGAGGATGCTCGAGATCAAGAACCTGCAAGTCAAGGTCGGCGGCAAGGAAATCCTGAAGGGGATCGACCTCTCGATCGGCCGCGGAGAGGTCCATGCGATCATGGGCCCGAACGGGAGCGGGAAGACGACGCTCGCCCAGGTGCTCGCGGGCCGCCTGGCCTACGAGGTCACCGGCGGGTCCGTCCGATTCGAGGGCAAGGACCTCCTCGCGATGAGGCCGGAGGACCGCGCCCGCGAGGGCGTGTTCATGGCCTTCCAGTATCCGGTCGAGATCCCGGGCGTCAGCAACGCCTACTTCCTCAAGGCGGCCCTGAACGCGATACGCAAGTATCGCGGGCTCGAGGAGATCGACGCGATGGATTTCATGGGCCTCGTGCAAGACAAGGCGAAGCTCCTCGGCCTCGACGAGACCTTCATGAAGCGCGGGCTGAACGAGGGTTTCTCCGGCGGCGAGAAGAAGAAAAACGAGGTCTTCCAGATGGCGGTCCTCGAGCCGAAGTTCTGCATCCTCGACGAAACGGACTCCGGCCTCGACATCGACGCGCTGCGCCTCGTCGCGAACGGGATCAATACGATGCGCAGCCCGACGCGCTCGATGCTCGTCGTGACCCACTACCAGCGCCTGCTCGACTACGTGATTCCAGAACACGTCCACGTGCTCGTCGATGGCCGGATCGTCAAGAGCGGCGATGCCGACCTCGCCCGGAACTTGGAGAAGCATGGCTACGGATGGATCCTCGAGGAGGCACCGAGGCCGCAGCCGGCCCGGGCCTAGGCCGGTGACGAACGTGGCCGTCGCGTTGGACGCGAAGCAGACGTGGATCGCAGAATTCGCGTCGTCGGAACCGGACCTGGCGGGCCCGGCGTGGCTCCGTCCGATCCGCAAGCAAGCCATCGCCCGCTTCGAGGCCGCGGGCTTCCCCACCCAGAAGCACGAGGACTGGAGGTTCACGAACCTCGCGCCCCTCCTTCGCGTGCCATTCAAGCCCGCGATTCTGGGCCGGCCCGATGGCGTCCTGGCGGAGCGCCTCGAACCCTTCTCGTTCGGCGTCCTGAAGACGAGTCGCCTCGTGTTCGTGAACGGGCAATTCTCGCCCCGCCTCTCCTACCTGCGTCCGCTCCCGGAGGGGGTACGGGTCGCCTCCCTCGCCGAGATCCTGCGGAACGATCCGGGGAGCGTCGAGAAGGATCTCGCGCGGCATGCGAAGTACGAGGACGACGCGTTCGTTGCGCTCAACACGTCCTTCTTCACCGACGGAGGTTACATCGAGATTCCGAAGGGGACCGTCGTGGAGGAACCGATTCATCTCGTTTTCGTCTCGACCTCGCATGAGATGCCCACCGTCTCCCACCCGCGGAACGTGGTCCGCCTCGGGGCGAGGAGCCAGGCGACCTTGATCGAGACGTACGCCGGGTGGGCGCCGGATGTGACCTTCACGAACGCCGTGACGGAGATTTCCGCCGGGCCCGGGTCGGTCCTCGACCACTACAAGATCCAGCGGGAGTCTGAGTCCGCGTACCACATCGCCACGATGACCGTCGACCAGGACCGCGATTCCAACGTCATGTGCCACTCGATGGCCTTCGGCGCCGCCCTGTCTCGGAGCTACGTGCACACGAATTTCCACGCCGAGGGCGGGAGCGTCGCGTTGAACGGCCTCTTCATGCCGTCCGGCGTCCAGCAGGCGGACAACTACACGCGGATCGACCATGCCGCACCCGCGTGCACCAGTGTCGAGCTGTACCGCGGCATCCTTGGCGGGAAATCGAGGGGCGTTTTCAACGGCAACATCTACGTTCGAAAGGATGCGCAGAAGACGGTGGCTCGCCAGACGAACAAGAACCTCCTCCTTTCGAAGGAGGCCTTCGTCGACAGCACCCCCGGCCTCGAGATCCTCGCGGACGACGTGAAGTGCAACCACGCGTCCACGATCGGACAACTCGACGAGAACGCGATCTTCTACCTCCGGTCGCGCGGGATCGACGAGGAGGCCGCCCGACACATCCTGACGTACGCGTTCGCCTCCGACGTGGTGAACCAGGTGAAGGTCGCGCCGATCCGCATCAAGCTCGACCAGCTGATCCTCTCTCGGTTGCCGAAAGGGGCCGGCCCCGGGGAGGGCTTATGAGGGACCGTCGGGATAAGATGCCTGCGATCTTCCCGGCGAACGAGGTGCGATGATGGCCGATCTCCGTGAGCTGTATCAGGAGACGATCCTCGATCACAGCAAGAGGCCGCGGAACTTTCACGAGATCCCCAGCGCCGACGCCTCCGCGGTGGGTCACAACCCGCTCTGCGGCGACCGGGTGACGGTCTTCCTCCGCCTCTCGGACGACGTCCTCTCCGATGTGGCGTTCGTCGGCCAAGGTTGTGCGATCTCGAAGGCTTCTGCCTCCCTGATGACGGATGCCGTCAAGGGCAAGACGAAGGCGCAGGCCCATGAACTCTTCCAGAAATTCCATCGCATGGTGACGGGCCGACCAGGAGACCCGGTCGACACCCCGTCTCTGGGCAAGCTGGCGGTCCTCTCCGGCGTCTGCGAGTTCCCGGTTCGCGTGAAGTGCGCAAGCCTGCCGTGGCACACGCTTGAGGCCGCCATCGCGGCGAAGAAGGAGATCGTTTCGCTGGAGTGACGATGACGGCGCGAGACGTCCCTCGGACTCCTCAAACGGCGGAGCCGGGAGGCGCGGTCGCGTTGGGCGCCGGTCCGAACGAGGGCGTGGTCCGGGATCTCTCACGACGGCGAGGGGAGCCCGAGTGGCTGTTGCGTTTGCGGCTCCGAGGGCTCGAGGGCTTCCGGTCCGAACACCTCCCGCCGTGGGCGAGCTTCCTCCACGACACCGACTTCGACGAGATGATCGGGCCTGGGACGGTTGATGAAGACGAAAGGGGCGCACCTCCTCCTGCGCTCACCCCCGGACTCACGGCCCTCGCGGCATCCGAGGACGCTTACCGGGCGATCCGAAAGGACCTCGAATCGCACGGCATCCGATTCTACTCACTGTCCTCCGCGGTCAACCGGATTCCCGACCGGATCAAGGAGCATCTCGCGTCCGTCGTGCCGCCGGACGACCCGATCGCCTCCCTCAATGCCGCTCTGTGGACCGAAGGATCGTTCGTCTACGTGCCGCCCGGAGCTTCGGCGTCCGTGCCGCTGCAGGCGGAGATCCGGGAGGACTACGCCGGCGTCGAGCCCTTCGAACGGAACCTGATCGTGGCGGACCGAGAATCGGAGGTCACGTACATCGAAGGCTGCACCGCGCCGGTCTACACGCCCGAGCGACTGCATCTCTCGGCGATCGAGATCGTCGCCTTGCCGGATTCGCACTCGCGGTACATCGCGTTGCAGAACTTTGCCAAAGAGGTCGACAACCTCGTGACGAAGCGCGCGCAGGTTCACGCGGGCGCCTCGATCGAGTGGGTCGACGTGAATCTGGGGTCCCGTCGGACGAACAAGGTGCCGCGCGCGGATCTGGTCGGACCCGGGGCCTCCGCGGAATTCATCGGATTCACCCTCGCCGGACGCGGGCAATCGGAGGAGGTCGGAGCCGAGATGGTCCATCGGGCGCCGAGGACCCGGTCGCGAATCGCGAACCAAGCCGTCGTCCTGAAGGGCGGGCGGTCGGCCCTCCATTCCGGGGTGAGGGTCGTCGTCGGGGCGACGCAGGTCGCATCTTCCGTCGAATGGTCCGCGCTCATGCTGGACTCCGACTCCCGCGTGGAGACGATCCCCGGGATTGAAGTCGACGAGGCGGACGCGGAGATCGCACAAGAGGGCAAGGTCCGGAAGGTCGGGGAAGAGATGCTGTTCTACATGGCCTCCCGCGGAGTGACGGAGGAGGAGGCCACTCGAATGGTCGTCCTCGGCGTCGCGACCGCCGCGACCCGGCGAATCCCCGTCGAGTACGCCGTCGAGGTCGACCGACTCATCGAACTCGAGCTCGGGGGCGGGATCGGATGATCCTCCCCGATGGGAACCGGCGTCGCACGAGAAAACTCAAGTAGCCACCGTGGCATGGCAACAAGGAACGCCAATGGCAAAGCCCGCGAAGATGCTGCTCAACGTCCCCGCGATCAAGGCGGACTTCCCGATCCTGCAGCGCAAGGTCCGGGACCGGCGCCTCGTCTACCTCGACAGCGCCGCGACCTCGCAGAAGCCGAAGCAGGTCATCGATGCGACGACGGACTTCTACAGCCGGTACAACGCGAACGTCCATCGCGCGATCTACGAACTCGGGGAGGAGGCCACCCGCGAGTACGAGGGGGCGCGGGAGAAGGTCGCCGCGTTCATCGGGGCGAAGTCCCCCAACGAGATCGTGTTCACGAAATCCACCACGGAATCCCTCAACCTGGTCGCGTACGGATACGGACTGAAGGGGAAGCTCCAGAAGGGAGACGAAATCCTCGGCACGGTCATGGAGCACCACTCGAACCATGTTCCCTGGCATTTCGTCAAGGACCACAAAGGGGCCGTCCTGAAGTACGTCGACGTGAGCGACGATGGGACGCTCAAGATGGAGCAGTACGACGAGCTCCTCACAAAGCGGACGAAGATCGTGACCGTGGCCCTGTGTTCCAACGTCCTCGGGACGATCAACCCGGTCAAGGAGATCGCGAAGCGAGCCCACGAGGTCGGGGCGGTGTGCGTCGTCGATGCCGCTCAGGCGGCACCGCACATGCCGATCGACGTCCAGGACCTGGACGCCGATTTCCTCGCGTTCAGCGGACACAAGATGCTCGGGCCGACCGGGATCGGCATCTTGCATGGGAAACCGGAGGCCCTCGAGGCGACGGAGCCCCTCCTCGGCGGCGGCGAGATGATTCGCGAGGTGCATCTCGGCCGCGCCTCCTGGAACGACGTGCCTTATCGGTTCGAGGGTGGCACCCCGAACATCGCGGGGGCAATCGGCCTCGGGGCGGCGGTCGACTACCTGACGAACCTGGGGATGGAGTCGGTCCGGGCGCACGAAATGGAGATCACGCAATATGCACTGGACAAGATTGGACGGATCAACGGCGTCACGACGTACGGCCCGAAGGACGTCAAGAAGAAGGCCGGCGTGCTGGCCTTCACAATCGACAACGCCCATCCGCATGACGTCGCCTCGATCCTCGACGTGGAAGGCATCTGCATCCGATCGGGCCACCATTGTGCGCAGCCTCTGATGGAGCGCTACGACCTGCCGGCGACCGCGCGGGCGTCCTTCTATGTGTACAACGACCTCGAGGATGTGGACGTCCTCGCGGCCGGCATCAAGAAGGTGCAAGAGGTCTTCGCCTGATGCCCGCGGCCTCCGACCTGTACCAGGAGCAGATCCTGGACCACTACAAGCATCCGAAGAACAAAGGGCCTCTTCCCGGAGCGACCTTCAGCGCGCGCGACACGAACCCCCTCTGTGGAGACGAGGTCGCCTTTCACCTGAAGGTCGACCGCTCCCAGCGCGTCTCGGACGTGCGGTTCGAGGGCCGCGGATGCGCCATCAGTCAGGCCAGCGCCTCGATGCTCACCACGATGCTGAAGGGCCTTCCCCTGTCCGAGGCGGAGGCGCTAGGCGACGACGCCCTCGTGAAGAAACTGGGCATTTCGCTGAGCGCGGTGCGATTGAAGTGCGCGCTCCTTCCCCTCCATGTGATGCGCCTCGCGGTCCGGGAGAAGAAGGCCGCCTCGACTTGAGGCCTCCGAAATCCATGTCTCCGGATCCCCCGAGTCCGGACGGGAGCCGCCTCGCGGACCGGATCGGTCACACGCCCCTGTTTTCCCTCGATCGAATCGCATCTCACGTGGCCCGCGGCGTGCGGATCTCCGCGAAGGCCGAGTGGCTGAACCCGGGAGGGAGCGTCAAAGATCGCGCGGCGCTCGGAATGCTCCGGGCCGCGGAGAAGGCGGGACTCACGAAGGATCGGACGCTCCTCGACGCAACGTCGGGCAACACGGGGATTGCAATCGCAATGCTCGCCGCGGCGGAAGGATACCGCGCGACCTTGTGCGTCCCGGGAAATATCTCTCAAGCGCGTCATCGGATGCTCGCCGCGTATGGAGCCCACCTCGTCCTGACGCCGCCTACCGAGGGGACGGACGGAGCTCAGGAGGCCGCCAAGGCCCTCGTCGAATCCGAACCGCGCAAGTTTTGGTACCTGGACCAGTACAACAACGAGGCGAACTGGCGGGCTCACTTCGAGACGACGGGCCCTGAAATCTCGGAACAGACCCGCGGCGGCATCACCCATCTGGTCGCCTGCCTGGGCACGACCGGCACCTTCGTCGGCGTCGGCCGGTTCCTCCGTCAGCGGGATCCCCGTGTCCGGTTGGTGGCGGTCCAACCGGACAGACCCTTCCACGGCATCGAGGGCGTGAAGCATCTCGAGAGCTCCCGCGTCCCTGGCATCTGGGATCCGAAGATGCCGGACGAAGTCCTCGCGGTCGCGACCGAGGATGCCCAACGGGCCGTCCGGCGCCTCGCTCGGGAAGAGGGTCTCCTGGTCGGCACCTCCAGCGGCGCCGCATTCGATGCGGCCCTGCGCCTAGCGGAGCGGATCTCGCAAGGCCGAGTCGTCGTCATCTTCCCGGACAGTGGGGAACGATACCTGGAAGAACGGTATTGGGAGAACGGATCGTGATCGAGATTACCGCGGCCGTCTTCCGCGCCATGGAGGGTCACGCGCGAGAGGCTTTCCCCGAGGAGTGCTGCGGCTTCCTCCTGGGCCATGTCAGCGAGCCGCGCCGGGTCGAGGAAGCGAAACGCGCGAAGAATGTCGCGGTGGCGGACCGCACTCGACGATACGAGATCGATCCACTGGAACTCCTCCATGCCGACGACGACGCCCGGGCGCGAGGCTTGGACCTAGTCGGGATTTACCACAGCCATCCGAACCATCCCGCGGCGCCTTCGGA
>Ga0209806_1000029_pt1 | contig 68875 bp, 64 predicted proteins | sample GraSoiAngelo_152_FD_186166 | JGI IMG/M metagenome (GOLD analysis project Ga0209806, IMG submission 186166) | Grasslands soil microbial communities from the Angelo Coastal Reserve, California, USA - 14_1009_12_30cm (SPAdes) (version 2) | ecosystem: Environmental > Terrestrial > Soil > Grasslands ... | reverse complement strand
GAAGGCCTCGCGGCCTAGCTTGCCGGCGTCACCCGCAAACGGGTTGCCCTTGGTGCAGTTCTTGGAGGGCTTACCAGCACCCTCGCAGAAGTTGAAGCCGATCCAGGTGGTACGAGCTGAGGGCAGAAGCTGTAGCTGCTTCTTCAGCTGCGGGTCTGAGTTGTAACGGACCACGTCGTCGGGGTCCAGGCTCTGGTTGGCGAACCCGACCAGGCTGAAGTTGCCCGACTCGTACTTGGTGAGGGATGACTTTTGGTCGGCGATGACTTCAATGTGGATCTTGGTGATGGCGCCTGTGGAGCCGCCCCACCAGTTGGACACCGGCGCAAAGTCGATTGACTGCTTCGGTGTTCGGGCCGTCATCTTGAACGATCCTGTGCCGATCGCGGTCGCAGGGTCGCTCGCCCAGTTGGATTCCGTCGCCTTGCCGGCCGCCATGACCACCTTCTTGTCGGTGACCCAGGCCGTCCAGAGGGCGACCTCGGTGAACCAGTAAGCGGCTGGTGCGGACAGCGTCGCGGAGAAGCTGTAGTCGTCGATCTTCTTCAGGCCGGACATCTCCGTTGCCTTGCCGCTGGCCACGTCGTCATAGCCGGCCACCGGCTGGAAGACAGACGCGTAGTCGCCTTGAATGGCGGCCGCCCGGTTCCAGCTGAAGATGAAGTCGTCGGCCTTGACGGGATCGCCATTCGAGAACTTGACGTTGTTCTTCATCTTGAAGGTGTAGGTCAGCCCGTCGGTCGAGATCTGCGGGGCTCCCGTAGCGATGTCGGGGACCTCGTTCAGCTGGTCGTCGAACTTGTAGAGGCCGGAGTAGGTGTTGCGGAAGATGTCGATGTCGACGGCCGCCGACATGGTGCCCGGGTCGAGGTTGCCGACGTCGTCCACGATCGGGAAGCTGAGGGTCTGGTCAGAGGCGAGGTTCTCGGACGTGGTGGGGTTCCCAGGTCCGCACGCCGCCACCATCGAAACTGCTCCCACCGCCACGGCGAGGGAACGAAACACTGCGATTCGCGTCATACCACCTCCTACGAAACACGGCTCGAGGAGGGCGCACTCAAACACTCCCTCCACGACATCCATCGCCCTCTTCCCGCGTCCGAGCGGGGCGAGAGTGCGCCGGCGACGGATATTTGCCACCTTCCGATGGCCCCGCTACTCCGTCCTCAGTCTTGAACTTTCCTTCACCGAAGTCAAGTTCAGATCACAAATCGGGCCAGCTCAGTGCTTGAATTGAGATCAAATGAGGCGGACGGCGGCCTTCCTGTCGGCCGGCCTGCTGGGGGTCGTGGCGCTGCTCAGCGGGCTGTCCCTCGACGCCTACCTCCACGCTCGAGATCCCTCGCTGGCCCACCGGGAAGGCATTTTCACGCTCGGCAATCCCGGTCACGTCCTGCTCGGGATCGGGATCGGCCTGGTGGTGGTGGGCGTCGTCGGGGCCGCCTACACGTCGCTGCCCTACGGCGTCTGGATCCGCCGCGGCCTGCTCGCGAGCGCCCTGGCCTTGCTGGTGGTATCCGGCGACATCGCGGGGTGGGCGGCCTCGGTCGAACGGTCGGGTTTGACCTCTTCCACGACGGCGACCCACAACCACACGAGTTCCGCGCTCGAGCGGCAGCCCACCGCGACCGAGCTGGCGGCGGCAGCCAAGCTGGTCACCGACACGAAGGCGTCCGTCGCGAGGTATGCCAGCCTGAACGCCGCCATAGCGGCCGGCTACAAGCCGATGGAGCCGGAGGCCGACCAGGTCGTGCACTACGTCAACCCGGCCTACCTGACCGACGCCGACATCCTGAACCCGCTGCACGTCCAGTCGCTCATCTACTTCAACGCGAAGCAAGGCCCGGTGCTGATCGGTGCGATGTACATCATGCCCAGGAGCTTCGAGTCCGGCCCGCAGGTCGGGGGACCGCTGACCGTCTGGCATCAGCACTCCAACATCTGCTTCGACGACGTCACGGGAATGGCGGTCGCATTCGTGAACGATCCATCGTCCAACGCCAACGAGAAGAGCGGATCGTGTCCGCGTGGCAGCACCCACAAGACGACGCCGCAGATGCTGCACGTCTGGCTGATCGACAACCCGGACGGACCGTTCGCCTCGACGATGGCACCCGATGTTCTGGGTACGGCCGCCGCAGTCACCTAGTGCTTGAGGATTCGCACTCCGGTCCAATCGTTGTCGTAAAGCGCGTTGCCGCCCGCGCCTTTCACATACGGATGCACCAGGTACTGCTGCACCCCGTAGAGCAAGCCGCCGTAGATCGAATCATTGACGAGCATGAATCCCGCGACGCGGTAGCCCGTCGTTCCTGACGCCGGCGGCCCAGCGTCGGCGGAGCCAACCACCTGGTCGAGGTTGGGGTTCGAGTAGCACGAACCGGACGAGCTGGCGCCGGTCACGAAGAGGTAGTCGAACCAGTCCTGCGGATGGTCATAGTCGGCGCCCCAGCTCTGCCGGAACATCGGATACGCGCATGCGCCATTGCGCTGGTCGAAGAAAGTCTTGCGGTCGACTTCCACGCACGCGACCGTGACGGCGAGATTCTTTTTCCACTGCGCGGCCAGGTTCTCGCACACGGCCTTATTGAACGGGTTGGTGTCGTAGGTGTAGGTGAGCCCCTTGACCTTCGAACCGTCCGGGTCCCACGCCTGGTACTCGGTCTTGGCGGTCGCCTGGTCAAATTTCACGTTGTAGTCCGCGCCGTCGCCAAGGTATCCCTGCAGGCCCTTGCTGATCACGCCTCCGGTCGCGGCGACGCATGTCGTCTTCTGGTTGCAGACCGCGCCGGCCAGGGCCTGGCGGTCGATCGCCTCGCTGAAGGCGCGCCGCCCTGCTCGTCCGCCGTCGACGCTCGCGAAGGGGCCGGACCTGAGGTTGAAGCCGATCCAGAACGTCGTGCCCGCCGGCACCAGCGCCAGCTGGTCTTTGAGCTTCGGGTCTGACGTGTAGCGCGTCGCCGCGGCCGGGGCCAGAGGCTGGCGCCCGAAACCGATCAGGCTGAAAACCCCGGACTCGTATTGGGCGACCTGGGCGGCGGTATCGGCCATGACCTCGACGTGCACGCGCGTCAGCGAGCCTGTCTTGCCGCCATACCACCCGGCCACGGGCGCGAAGTCCATCGATTGTCCAGGAGTCCGGGCGGTCAGGCGAAACGGACCGCTGCCGACCAGCGTCTCCGCCTTGTTGAACCAGACAGCATCGCCGGCCGACGCGATGACCTTTTTGTCCACGAGCCAGAACGGCCACAGTCCGGTCTCGGTCTGGAAGTAAGCCGCCCGCTTGACCAGGGTGACCTCGAGCGTGTAGTCGTCGAGCGTGCGCAGCCCGCTCATCTGTGCGACCTTGCCGGACACGAAGTCCGAGTAACCGGCGATCACGCCGAACAGCCCGGCGTAGTCGCCTTGCTTGGCCGCTGCCCGGTGCCAGCTGTAGACGAAGTCGCTGGCGGTGATGGGGTCGCCGTTGGAGAAACGTGCGTCCTGGCGAAGGTGAAAGGTATAGATCAGGCCGTCCGCCGACAGCACCGGCTGGCCCACCGCCAGGTCGGGCACCTCTCGCAACTTCGCGTCGAATCGGTAGAGACCGGAGAACAGGTTGCGCAGGAGGTCGACGTCGGCGGGGTTCGAGATCAGTGCGGGGTCGAGGTCGGCGAGGTCCTGCGCGATTGGAAAGCTGAGTGTCTGGTCGGCAGCGAGCGGCGCCTGACCTGATCCTGAGCTGTTCGGCGAAGGCATGAAAACGACGAGCAGCAGCGCTATCAGGCCGATCGCTATCCCGGCACTCGCGGGCAGATACCGGCGAAGCCTGCGCACTCGGGGAAGGCTACTAGTTACGGTCTGCGCCGCTCAGCCCGTCGTGGGCGTCCAGTGGGCGGCCACCACCAGCAGCAGGACCACGGCCAGTCCGATGAGGGAGATGAAAGTCGTGATCACCTTGCTGGTGAGACTCCACCCCGTCATCCAGACGAAGATCGCCGAGATGGGTCCACAGAGCCAGAGCAGGACGATGTAGATGAGGATGCTCGTTCCGCCGACCTGCCAGCTCGCGTAGTTGGGATTGTGGCTGTAGTCGCTGTACTGCATCCGCTCGCCGACCAGGCGCCAGTCCTGCGCCGCCGGCACGGGCGGCGGCGGCTGGGCCGCCAGCATCGCTCGCTCACGTTTCTCTTGCTCGATGCGCTCGATCTCCGACGGAGCCACCCACGACGGCATGACGACCGCGGGAACAGCACCGGGTGGCGGAGGCGGAGGCGGGGGAGGGGCGGCCGCGGCCGAGCCCGCCCAGGCGGGCGCCGGGGGCGGCGGAGGTGGCGGTGGCGGTGGTGGTGGAGTCGCTGGGTACAGCGGCTGGGCCGGCACCGTGGTCCGCCGGCCCGCGAACGGCTGCCAGCCGCTTCCGTCGAAGCGCCACTTCCCGTCCTCGGACAGGGCGTCGTTCCATTTCTCGCCGTCCCAGAACCAGTTGGCGTCTTGCGACCAGCCGGTTAGCGCTGCGCTCATCGCGGCGGGGACAATACAGCATCGGGTCGCCGCTTAAGCCCTCGGTAAACGCGCGACGGGAGAAGGAGGCGGCCGGTGCGCGCCGCCCGATGGCCTAAATTCGTAGCAGCGCCGGCGTAGCTCAGCTTGGTAGAGCAGCGGTCTTTTAAACCGAGGGTCCGGGGTTCGAGTCCCCGCGCCGGCACCAGTGTCATGACCTGCGCCGACACCAGCAGCACGGTCGATATCCGGAGGAGAGATTGGCAACCGGAGGCTTCTCGTTGAAGCGCCTCGCCCGGGTACGGGAGGCGGTCGGTCGTTACGTCGACGCTGGCGACGTGCCGGGTGCGGTCGCCGTCGTGGCTCGCCGCGGCGAGGTCCACATCGAGGCAATGGGCAATCTCGCTTTCGAGGGCCCAAGCTCGAAGACCCCGATGGCGGCCGACACGATCTGCCGAATGGCCTCGATGACCAAGCCGATTGTCGCCGCGTGCGCGATGACGCTGGTCGAGGATGGCACACTCCGCCTCGACGACCCGGTCGACGCGCTCCTCCCGGAGCTGGCGGACATGAAGGTGCTCGCAAATCCAAGCGGGCCGCTGGAAGAGACGATCCCAGCGACGCGCTCGATTACTCTGCGCGACCTGCTCACCTACACCCTGGGCACCGGCATGGTGGTGGGGGTCGAGCCGGGAACGGTCCCGATCGCCGACGCGGTTGATGCGCTGTATCGCGAAGATCCCGAGCCGCCGCCGGACGAGTTTATTCGCCGGCTCGGCGCGCTTCCGCTCGTCTACCAGCCAGGTGAGCGGTGGATGTACAACGCCGCGGCGGACGTGACCGGGGTGCTTGTCGCCCGGGCTACCGGCATGTCGTTTGGCGATGCTCTGCGCGAGCGCATCTTCGAGCCGCTAGGGATGAAGGACACCGCCTTCAGCGTGCCCGCCGCGAGTCTCGGCCGGCTGGCGACCGCGTACAAACGCGACGACGCCACCGGCGAGCTCGTCGTGGCGGACGCCCCCGATGGGTACTGGAGCCGGCCGCCTGCGTTCGAATCCGGCGGCGGTGGACTGGTCTCGACCGCCAACGATTACCTCGCCTTCGCCTCGGCCCTGCTCGCCGGCGGCACCTGGCGCCGCGAGCAGGTGCTGTCGCGGCCGTCGGTGACGCTGATGACGAGCGACCATCTGACGCCCGCCCAGAAAGAGGTGTCCGAGCACTGGCAGCAGGGGTACTTCGACGAAATCGGCTGGGGTTTCGGGATGTCGGTGCGCACCCGGCGTACGCACCTCGGACCGTCGGTTGGAAGCTACGGGTGGCCCGGCCTGTACGGCACCGAATGGTGCAACGACCCGACAGAGAAGATGACGATGATCCTCATGATCCAGCGGGCGCATGCGGCGGTCTCCTTGCCAGTTCGTATCGACTTCTGGACGGCTGCCTACCAGGCGATCGACGACTGACCGCCACGCTCGAGACGCCGAGTCAGCATCAGCTCTCGACGGGCAGCCTCGCGGCAAGCCAGCCATCGAATCCGTCGATCACGTCCGTCGCGTTGGCGAGTCCCATCTCCTACAGCGTTCGTTTTTTTACCCGGCCACATCGAGATCAGGCGGCGAACGCTTAACGGCCCAGTAGACTGTGGCGCTTGACATGGCAGTAGTTGAACAAGAGGTCCCGCCAACCGCTCCCGCGGCGGTCCCACCCGAGCCGGGCGAGCTTCTCGGCGAACCGGTCGGCATCGAGCTCACCAACGTCGTCCGCGTGCACCGGATGGGCGAGGTCGCGGTGACCGCCCTGCGCGGCGTTTCGCTCTCGATCGCGCCGGGCGAGTTCATCGCGATCATGGGTCCATCGGGTTGCGGCAAGTCGACCCTGCTGTCTCTGCTCGGCGGGCTGGATCGGCCGACCCAGGGCACCATCGTCGCCGGCGGCCGGAAGCTCAACGAGATGCGCGACCGCCAGCTCGCCGACTACCGGCTCCAGCACGTGGGAACGATCTTCCAGAGCTTCAACCTGATCCCGACCATGAGCGCGCTCGACAACGTCGCGCTGCCCATGACCCTCGGCGGGATCCCGGCCGCGCAGCGTCGCGAACGAGGTCGCCGCCTTCTCGAGAAGGTCGGGCTGAAGGACCGCGTCAACTTCCGGCCGACCAGGCTCTCCGGGGGCGAGCAGCAGCGCGTCTCTGTCGCACGCGCCCTCGCCAACCGGCCCGGGCTCATCCTCGCCGACGAGCCGACAGGAAACCTCGACGAGGAGGCCGGCCAGGGCGTGCTCGACTTGATCAAGGAGATGCACGGCCTCGGTGGCACGGTCGTCATGGTCACGCACGACCCGGAGGTCGCCGCGGTGGCGAACCGGATCGTGCGGATGAGAAACGGCAACATCGTCGAAGACCCGGGCCGCCGGAAGGTGCCGGAAAAACCCATGCAGCCGAAGGAGCACGTGCGCAGGCTCGCGTGGCTGGAATCCGCGCGCATGGGTGCGACCAGCGTGAGGCGTCGCAAGCTCCGCACCACGTTGAGCTCGGCGGGGGTGGCGATCGGCATCGCCGCCATGGCCATCATCGTTTCGTTCTCCACCGGCGTCCAGGACTCGCTGACCAACGCGTTCGCCGTGACAGGTCAGCTGAACCAGGTCTCGGTCGGAGAAAACGGATTCGGTCTGAGCGATCCGACCAAGCACCAGCCCCTCGACGCCGCCGCCCTGGCCAGGATGGCCGCGCTGCCGCACGTAAAGGACGCGTACGGGAACCTCGAGATCCAGGGCACGCTGGGCGGGGGGCAGTCCGACCTCTCGAACGTCTACCTGACCTCTTTCACGCCGCTCGCGGAAACGCCCCAGGCGCTGTCCAAGTTCCTCGCCGCGGGCAGGTTCCCATCCTCTGACACCGCCAACGAGGTCTTGATCAGCGGAGACACCGCGACCAAGCTTGGCTTCACTCCGTCGACCGCGGTCGGCCACAAGGTCACCTTTCACGGACAGTTCCCCGGCATCTACCTGCCGGGTTCCGGGCTGCAGCCGGCCAAGAATTCCCTGCCGCTCGAGATGACCATCGTGGGGGTCCTCTCGAGCGCGGGCAACATTGGCACTGGCGGCGCCTACTTCATCAGCGCCCCTTACACGACCGCGACCGGCTACTGGGAGCAGATGGCAAAAGCCAACCAGTGGACGGCGGACGAGTTCAGCAACATCACCCTCGTTGCGGAGACGCCGGGGAGTGTCGACGCGGTCGCCAAGGAGGTCAAGAATCTTGGCTACCTGGCGACGACCAGCAGCGACTTTCTCAAGGGCTTCAGCCAGTTCATCACGATCCTCGGGATCGGCCTTTCGGGCCTCGCCGCGATCGCTCTGATCGTGGCCTGCCTCGGGATCGCCAACACCATGTACACCGCCGTTCTAGAGCGCACCCGCGAGATCGGGATCATGAAAGCGCTCGGCGCCCGCTCCGCCGACGTGCGCGGGATGTTCATGTCGGAGGCGGGCATGATCGGGCTGATCGGCGGCGCCGTGGGCCTTGGCCTTGCGGCTCTGGTCGGGGTGGTCGGCAACATCGTCGTGAACAACCTCGCGGCGGGCCAGGGGATCCCGCTCGACCTTTCGGTCTTCCGCATCACCTGGTGGCTCGCCGTCGGCGCGCTGGCTCTGGCCACCCTGTTCAGCGCCTTGAGCGGGTTTTTCCCAGCCCTCCGCGCCAGCCGTCTCGACCCGGTCGCCGCCCTCCGATACGAATAGCGCGAAGCCGCGCAGGAATTCGATTTCGGGCCCGTCATCCGGGTCAAGTGAAGATCTCGTTAAGGAAAGTTGTCGGCAGGAGTTCTGTGGCGGCCGCGATTGCGGTGGTGCTGCCACTGGCCTCTGCCATCCCGGCGCAGGCCGCCGGCGATACCCCCGACCAGTCGCTGCTCATGAACCCCCCGCGCAGCCAGCAGAGCAACCTTCCTGTCCTGGCGCAGACCTTCACGGCGGGCGTCACAGGCCAGGTCGACCGCGTGTCGCTTCAGTCGGACTCCGCGGGCGGCTTCCCGGGCGTGACGGTCACGATCCAGAACGTCGCGGCCGACGGCACCCCAGGCTCGCAGGTCCTTGGCACGGCGGCCAACCCGGCATCGATCACGTGCTGCAAGCAGCCCCACGACTTCACTTTCAACCCCAAGGTCCAGATCACGTCCGGCACCCGCTACGCGATCGAGGTCCAGGTCTGGGCCGGCACCTTCACCTGGTATGACAGCGGCTCCGCGGACCTCTACGCGGGCGGCAGCGCGTACATCCTCGGCCGCACGTGGGCGACCAGCACAAGCCACCGCGACTTCGGCTTTGAGGACTGGGTCGCGACCAACGTGAACTCCAAGCCCAACGTCGCGGCGGGCAAGAGCGCAGTCAGTGTGGCGGAAGGCACCGTCGCGAGCAACACGGGAACCTGCTCCGATCCTGACGGGGACCCCGTGACCCTCTCAGCCTCGTCGGGCGTGGTGTCGGCGTGCACCAACGGCACCTGGTCGTGGATGCAGCAGCCCGGGCCGGACGACGGCACACAGACCGTCGTCATCACGGCCAGCGACGGCCAGGGCCTCACCAGCGCGGCCCCGTTCACCCTCGATGTCGCCATGGTCAAGCCGATCGCGCAAATCCTCACCGACCCGCTGGTCGTTCCCGAGGGGACCGCTGTTCCCTTCACCGGCGGAGCGACGATCCCCAATGCCGCGGATAAGGCGGCTGCCGTGTACACCTGGACTGTTTTGAAGAACGGCAATCCGTACACCACTGGATCGGGCACTGCGTTCAGCTTCACGCCAGATGACGACGGCAGCTACTACGTCACCTTCGGGGTGAAGGATGACAGCGGCTTGGCTGACTCCACATCGATGACCGTGACCGCGACCAACGTCGCGCCGAAAGCCACGATCGTCGGCGTGACGCAGCCCCTTCCACTCTTCATCGCAGCCGAACAGACGCTGACCTTCAATGGCACATTCAGCGACGCGGACACCGCAGACGCATACACGATCACCTGGAATTTCGGCGACGGAGCGACGGCATCCGGCCCGATGGTCACGCACCATTACGCCGGCCCCGGGAACTACCCCGTGACATTCCAGGTGAGCGACGGTGAGGGCGGAGTCAGCACCGCCACAAGGACCGTCACCGTGGTGACCACACAGGTCGCGCTGAGCATGGTCGCGGGCGCGGTGCAGAACCTCTCCGGGCTCAACGCGGGCCAGAAGAACAGCCTCCAGGTGAAGCTGAACGCGGCGTCTGCCGCAGCCGCGCGCGGCGATTCCAAGGCCGCTCACAATCAGCTCAACGCGTTCCTCAACGAGCTGCAGGCGGACGTGAACACCGGCAAGGTGTCACAGGGCGACTATCAAGTCCTGACCAGCGAGGTGCAGGCGGTCCAGGGCGGTCTCGGCACCTACAACCGCTTCCTGGAGTGGTGGCCTCTCGAGGCTTAGACTCGCGGTGCCGTGAGCACCGCGAACGTCGCCCTACCGGCCGCCGATCTTCTGCCCGTCGGCCCGCGCGCCAACCTGGCGTACCGGATCATCCGCCTGCTCGGCGTCCCGATCCTTCGTCTCCTGTTTGCCTTTGACGTGGAAGGGCGCGAGAACATTCCTCGGACTGGCAACTACGTCGTCATCGCCAACCACCTGAACTGGCTCGACGAGTTCACGCTGCTAATCCTGTTCCCGGTCGAGCCGCACCTCCACTTCCTGGCCGATCCGACGATCCTCATCACGCGCAAGCTCCAGTGGTGGCTCGTCCGAACCGCCGGCGGCTATGTGCCCGTCGTGCGCGAGCGCCACGGCGACACGACCCTCTACCGCCATGTGGATCGCTGCCTCGAGCTCGGTGGCGCGGTCGCCATCTTTCCGGAAGGCAACTACGGGCCCAGGGAGGGCGAGCTGATGCCTTTCCACAAGGGCTTCGCGCACTTCGCCATCAAGGCCGGCGTCCCGGTGATCCCGGTCGTCCTCTCGGGCACCAAAGACCTCTGGCTGCGCAAGCGGATCCGAGTGGTCATCGGAGATGCCTTGCCATCGGCGGACCAGGACCCCGCCGCCCTCACCGACCTTGCCTTCCGGAAGATGACGGCAATGATGCCGGCTTACGCGGAGCCCGCCGGCCGGAAACGTCTGAGGGATAAGCTGACCCACCTGTTCTGAACGAGGCGGTTCGGTACTGGGGCGTACGGCTACGGAACGTTGCCGGCCATGTGGTAGGGTGTCTCCTTTCCCGGTACCTGAGCGCGTCTTCTCTACGTCTCGCTCCTAGCTCAGGCCTGACACCGCCCCAGGGTAGGGCGAGTCCAAGGAAGGAGCGAAGAGAAGGGGTTGCTGCCGCTATTTCGGGCGGTGCTGGTGTGGGTCGTGATCCTGGTCACGGTGATCCTGCCGCACCTCACGCCGCATCAGCAGCAGACCGTTTCCATCGCCGTCACGCAGCTAAGCGCGTTCGATCGGAACTCCGTGGTGAAGCAGACCGTGGACCAGCGCGTCCAGGCTGCTCAGATGGCCCAGGTCCAGTCGTGGTCGCTGGAGCTCAAGCAGGGGCTGGCGAACTACGAGGCGGAAAAGCAGGCTGAGGCGGCCGCCCAGGCGCAGGCCGCCGCGATCGCCGCCCGCAGCAACCATCCCGGTCCGCCGGCTGACATCGCCAAGGACATCACCGACGCGTTCAGCCCGCTGGGCCCCGCCGCCGTGCAGTGGGCGATGAACGTCGCTTATTGCGAGTCGCGCTATCACCCGAACTCGGTCAACACCGACAGCGGCGCCTCAGGGCTGTTCCAGTTCCTGCCGAGCACCTGGTCAGGGACGCCCTACGCCAGCCAGTCGCCCTTTGACCCCCGCGCCAACGCTTTTGCCGCCGCGTGGCTGTACTCGCACTACGGCCCTGGGCGTTGGGTCTGTCAGGGGTAGAAAGCACACCCACCCCCCTCTCCCCTGGGGGGAGAGGGAAATCTATTCAGCTGTTGTGACGCTGATTGCTAGCTCGAAGATCGGCTGCGGCATTTTTCCGCCTTTCAGGACCATCGGCTCGTAGTCCGCGACCGTGATTCCATTCGGCAGCCGGGCTCGAGTCGTTTCCGACATCAGGACCCGGGCCGGCCGGACCTTGGACAGGTAGGCGCTGTTGTTCACCGGCACGCCGATCAGCGTGAACTCCATGCGGTCGTCGGATCCGACGTGACCCGCCACCACGTCGCCCGTGTCGAGGCCCATCCCGACGGCGATCGCAGGCTTGCCGGAGCCGATCTGCTCGCGGTTGAATCGGTCGACCTCATGCACCATGGCCAGCGCGGCGTGCAGCGCCCGCTCGGCGTGGTCGTCCATCGGGTTCGGGGCTCCGAAGACGACCAGCATGCCGTCGCCTTGGAACTTATCGATGTTGCCGCCATGGTCCAGGACGACCCGGATCATTCGCTGGAAGTAGTCGTTCAGGAAGCGGACCAGCTCCTCGGCCTCCATGCTCTGCGACAGGGTTGAGAACCCCGCGATGTCGGAGTTGAGCATGGTCACCTGGCGCCGCTCGCCGGGCAGGAACCGCAGCGTCCGGTCCGAACGCCTGATCACGTAGTCGGTGACCTGCTTGTTGACGTGAGCCTCGAACAGCTCGCGCAGAAACTCCGACCGCTCGTACTGGCGCGCGTTGTCGATCGCGATGGCCGCCAGGTCGGAGATCGCCTGCAGGAGCTCCTTGTCCTTCTCCTCGAAGATGGCAGCGCGGAACGGGCTGTCGACGTAGACGGCGCCGATGACCTTGCCCTTGGTGACAAGCGGCACCGCGATGATCGACCGTAGGTTCTGAAGGATCACCGACTGCTGGCCCTTGAAGCGGTCGTCCAGGCTGGCGTCGGTCGAGACCACAGCCTGGCCCGTCCTCACGACCTGCTCGATGACCGTCCGCGAGCCGAGGAACTGACGGGCCTTCTCGGGGTCGGCCTCGCCGCTCGACATCTGGACCGAGAGGCTGCCGTCGACGGGGTCGATCAGCACGATGAAGCCACGGGCGGCCTTCATCAATGTGATCACCCGGTCCATGACCTTCTCGAGCACCACGTCGAGCTCCAGGGATGAGCTGAGGTCGCGGGCGAGCTCGTAAAGAAGGTGATCACGCATGCCGAGATCGATTTCGCGAGCCAAAGCCATGTGGAGCATAACGGCCGGATGTGGCTTTTCCAGCCACCGCTAAACTCGATTCTCCGTGGTTCTGGATTCAGCCCAAGCTCAAATCGACGCCCTGCTTGCGCGCCTCAATCCGCCCCAACAGGAAGCGGTCACGCACGGTGACGGCCCGCTGCTGATCTTCGCCGGCGCCGGCAGCGGCAAGACCCGCGTGCTGACGGCCCGGATCGCCTACCTGATCGCGTCCCATCGGGTGTGGCCGGACCGGCTGCTGGCGGTGACTTTTACGAACAAGGCGGCCAGGGAGATGCGTGGTCGGGTCGAGGCGCTGGTCGGCGAAGCGGCCCAGAAGATGTGGGTCGGGACGTTCCACTGGACGGCGGTACGAATCCTGCGCCGCGAAGCGCAGCGGATCGGCATCATCCCGAGCTTCGTCATCTTCGACGAGGACGACACGAGGGCGGCCCTGAGGCGGGTGCTCGACGAGCTCAGGCTCGACCCCAAGCGCTACCCGATCGGGTCATTGAGCAACGCGATCTCGCAGGCCAAGAGTGAGCTGAAGCGCCCCGCCGACATCCCCAACCGGAGCTACCAGGACGAGGTCCTGCGCCGCGTCTACGACTCCTACCAGGAGGTGCTGCGCCGCTCAGGCGGCCTGGATTTCGACGACCTGCTGATGAAGCTCGCCGAGCTCCTCAGCACCGACGCCGAGGCGCTCGCCAAGTGGCGCGACCGCTTCCGCCACGTCCTCGTCGACGAGTACCAGGACACCAACCGCGCGCAGTACGTGCTCGTCAACCTGCTGGCGGCGGAGCACCGCAACGTCGCGGTCGTGGGCGACGACGACCAATCGATCTATCGCTTCCGCGGCGCAGACATCCGCAACATCCTGGAGTTTCGCAAGGACTACCCCGACGCGCATGTGGTCCACCTGGAGCAGAACTACCGCTCCAGCCAGGCCATACTCGACACCGCCTACAGCGTCATCCGCAGCAACCCAGAGCGCGCCCCCAAACGCTTGTGGACCGAGCGCGCCGGGGGCGAGAAGGTGATCGCGACCCAGGCGTACAACGAGGTCGAGGAGGCCGAGTTCGTCGCCGACGAGATCGAGCGGCTGCGCAAGACAGAAGAGCGCGGTTACTCCGCCTTCGCGGTCCTTTACCGCACCAACGCCCAGTCGCGCGCCTTCGAAGATGTGCTGGCCCGACGGCGCATTCCCTACCGGCTGGTCGGCGGAGTTCGATTCTGGGAGCGGCGCGAGGTCAAGGACCTGGTCGCCTACATGCGCTTTTGCTTCAACCCGCGGGATGCGCTGAGCTTTTCCCGAATCGTCTCGGTGCCTTCGCGCAAGATCGGCAGCGTCACCGTCGATGCGGTGAACTCTTTTGCTCGCGAGAGTGAGGCGGACATCCTCTCGATCCTCTCCGAACCCGCGCGTGTGCCCGGTCTGCCGAAGACCGCACTTGCTCCGCTCCAGGGTTTTCGTGCACAGATCGAGTCGGTGCGGGCGACGATGGGCGTGCTGCGGCCGAGCGAACTTGTCGACCACGTGATCGAGGTGATGGACCTACGCCGCCACTACCTCGACGGGACGCCGCAAGGCGAGGCGCGAATCGAAAACCTGAACGAGCTCCGCGGCCTTGCGGAGAGCTTCGACGACCGCGACCCGGCGCAGGGGCTGGAAGATTTTCTCGCCGAGGTCGCGCTGGTGTCGGACGTCGACGCATACGACGAAAACGGCGAGGGCGCGACCCTGATCACTTTGCACATGGTGAAAGGCCTCGAGTTTCCGGTCGTGTTCATGGTCGGGATGGAGGAAGGTCTGCTGCCGCATCAGCGTGCCCTCGACGAGCGCGAGGAAAATCCCACGGCGGTCGGCGCCGCGACCGAGATGGCCGAAGAGCGCCGGCTCTGCTACGTGGGGATGACGCGCGCGAAGGACCGCCTCTATCTGAGCTGCGCGTTTCGCCGCCACCTTTACGGCCGCTCCCAGCCCGCGTTTCCGAGCCGGTTCCTGACTGACATCCCGCAGTCGCTCCTGGCCGCGCCGCGAGGCCGCGCACCCGTCGCCCCGCCGCGCCAGGGCTACAAGGAGCGATACATCGAGCGGCAGGTTGAGGCCGCGCCTGCGCCGCCTCCGGTGCAGCGGTTTGCGAGCGGCGACCGCGTCCAGCACCCCGCATTTGGCGCCGGCACGGTGGTCAAGAGCACGCTGACGCGGACCGACGAGGAGCTGCTGATCAAGTTCGACAAGGCCGGACTGAAGATCCTGAGCGGCATGCTCGCGCCCCTCACAAAGTGACCAGGTCGCATGCCCCTCTCCCTCGAGGGAGAGGGGCCTACCGCTGCAGGGTGAGGGTGTGAGCAAGGCGAAAAAGCGGAAGGTCGACCCGGCGGTCCGCGTGGAGGAACTGCGGGAGCTGCTTCGACGCTACGAGCACGCCTACTACGTCCTCGACCACCCAGAGGTCTCCGACTCCGAATACGACGCGCTGTTCCTCGAGCTGCGCCGGATCGAGGAGGAGCGGCCAGACCTCTTGACGCCGGATTCGCCGACTCAGCGCGTCAGCGGCGAGGCCGCGGATCAGTTCGCCAAGGTCCGCCACCGCTCGCCGATGCTCAGCCTGCAGAACGCCTTCGACGAGGCGGAGATCCGGGCTTTCGACAAGCGCGTGCGCAGCGCTGTGGGCGAAAAGGTCGTGTACTGCGCCGAGCTGAAGATCGATGGCCTGGCGATCAGCCTCACCTACGCGAAGGGGAGGCTGCAGCGCGCGGCCACGCGGGGCGACGGCACGATCGGCGAAGACGTCACAGCGAACCTGCGCACCATCCGCAGCGTGCCGCTCGCCATGAGTCCCGCCAAAGGATTGCCCGACGTCTTCGAGGTACGCGGCGAGGTCTATTTTCCGATCGCGGGCTTCGAGCGTCTCAATCGCGAGATGGAGGCCGCGGGGAAAGCGCGCTTTGTCAACCCGCGCAACACCGCGGCGGGAAGCGTCCGCCAGATCGACCCGAACGTCACAGCGAGTCGAGACCTGCAGACCTTCATGTACACGCTCGATCCCGCTGGACCAGCCAGGTCGCAGTGGGACGTCCTCAACACCCTGGAGGCGATGGGCTTTCGGGTCAACAAGAACCGGCGCCGCCTGGACTCGATGGACGAGGTGATCGACTACCACGCGGAATGGCAGCGCCGCCGGCACGAGCTCGAGTACGAGATCGACGGCATGGTGGTCAAGGTCGACGGGTTTGCCCAGCAGCTCGAGCTCGGCTTTGTCGCCCGCTCGCCGCGATGGGCGATCGCCTTCAAGTACGCGCCCGAGCAGGCCGAGACCGTGGTCGAGGAGATCGCGTGCTACGTCGGCCGAACCGGCGTCCTCACGCCGGTCGCGCACGTCAGGCCGGTCGTCGTCGGAGGGGTCACGATCCGCAACGTGACGATGCACAACGAAGCCCAGGTCAACGAGAAGGGCGTGTACGTCGGGGCACGCGTTTTGATTCACCGCGCGGGCGATGTCATCCCGGAGATCGTCAGCGTCAAGAAACCCAAGGCCGGCTGGAAGATGCCCGCCAAGTGCCCGGTCTGTGGGGGAGAGGTGGTGCGCGAAGAGCCATACATCGCGCATCGCTGCATCAATCCGTTCTGCGGTGCGCAGCGCCTGGAGCGGCTGCGGCACTTTGCGGCGGTCATGGACATCGAAGGCCTTGGCTACGCAACGCTCACCCAGGTGATTGATCGAGGCGCGGTCGAGGACCCGAGTGATCTCTACCGCATGACCAAGGACCAGGTCATCGAGCTCGATGGATTTGCCGACAAGTCCGCGCAGAACCTCGTCGACCGGATCGCTGCGAGCGCGCGGCCGGAGCTGTGGCGTTTTCTGTTCGCGCTGGGCATCCCGCAGGTGGGCGAGGCGACCGCGCAGCTCCTGGCGGCCGACTTCGGAAGCGTCGAGCGGGTGGGCGGCGCGAGTGAGGATGACCTTCGTCGTGTCGAGGGCATCGGGCCGAACATGGCCCACGAGGTGCAGGCCTACTTCCAGGGTCCCGGCGGTCAGCTGGTGAAGAAGCTCCTCGCCGTGGGGATCGCTCCGCAGGCCGTCGAGGCCGCCAGCGACGGTCCTTTCACTGGCAAGACGTTTGTCTTCACCGGCACCCTCGAGTTCATGAGCAGGCCCGACGCCGAGGCGCTCGTCCGGAAGCTCGGGGGCAAGGCCGTCGGGGGCGTGAGCGCGAAGACGGACTACGTGGTTGCCGGTCCGGGCGCGGGCTCGAAGCTGGAGAAGGCGCAGAAGCTGAAGCTGAATATCCTCGACGAGGAGCAGTTCAAAGCCCTGCTCCCCAAGTGAGGGTTCCATCCTGGGTCTCCGGTGTCCTGATCGGGGGCTCGGTGATCGTTCTGGTGTGGGGCATTTTCGTGCTCGGCTTCACCTCAGAGCCGTCTGCCGTCGGTCGGATGGGCGTCGCGCTGTTCCTCATCGGCGGAGCATCGCTCGGGACCGCGATCGTCGGGGCCGTGGCTTCGGTCGGTCTGTACCGTCACTCCCGGTGGGCGTCGTCCACCGCGTGGTTCGCCGCGGTCCTCATGATCCTGACCTGCATCAGCAGCTGGGCCGGCGCGCTCGCAATCGTCGGACTCGTGTCAAGCCGGCGAACCCCGAGAATGTGAAAGCGGCCGGCCGACTGCCTCACCCCGGATAGTCCGGACTATCCGAGGTTGGCTGTGGACTTCGTGCGGCTTCGTCCGGACTATCCGAGTGCATGGGACCTCGCGCTCGGCGCGACGCCTGGGTCCTCCGGTGCGGGACACTAGATTTCGATGCCGCTTTCGAAAGAAGAAGTCCGCCATGTCGCCATGCTCGCGCGGCTCGGCCTCGAGCCAGGCGATGAGGAGTTCTACGCCGACCAGCTGAGCGGCATCCTCGGCCACATCGACCGGCTGCAGCAGCTCGACACGGAGGACATCCCGCCGACCGCGCAGGTCGTCGCGGTGGCGAGCAGGCTGCGCGATGACGAGCCGCGTCCCTGTCTGAGCCAGGAGGAGGCGCTCGCCAACGCTCCCGCTCCGGTCAACGGGTTCTTCCGCGTGCCCGCCATCCAGGAAGAGACTTGACCTCCGACGATCTCACCCGGCTGACGATCACCGAAGCATCGCGGCTGCTCCGACTCGGTTCGATCTCGTCCGCCGACCTGGTGACCGCACACGTCGACCGAATCGAACGCCTCGACAAGCACGTCAAGGCTTACCTCCGTTTCACGCCTGAGCTGTGGGAGAAGCAGGCGGAGGAGGCCGATCGCCGGATCAGGCAGGGCGACGCGCCGGCGCTGGCCGGCATTCCGCTTGCGGTGAAAGATGTGTTGTGCGTGCGCGGTGTGGAGACGACCGCCGGTTCGCAGATCCTCCGCGGTTTCAAACCGCCCTACACCGGAACCGCGGTGGGGCGCCTTTTTGAAGCCGGAGCCGTGATGCTCGGCGTCACCAACTGCGACGAGTTCGCGATGGGCAGCTCGACCGAGAACTCCGGCTACTTTCCGACCCGCAACCCGTGGGACCTGCAGCGCGTCCCGGGCGGGAGTTCGGGAGGCAGCGCCGCCGCCGTGGCCTCGGGCGAGGCGATGATCGCGCTCGGCACGGACACCGGTGGATCGATCCGGCAGCCTGCCGCGCTGTGCGGTGTGGTCGGGATGAAACCGACCTACGGCCGTGTCAGCCGTTACGGCCTGATCGCCTTTGCGTCGAGCCTCGACCAGATCGGTCCCTTCGCGCGCTCGGTCGACGACGCCGCGATCGTCCTCTCGCTGATGAGCGGACTCGACCCGCTCGACGCGACGTCTTCCGACCGTCCGGGGATGGAGGTTCTGAACAACTTCGGCGCCGGCGTGAAAGGCATGCGGCTCGGCGTGCCGCGCGAGTACTACGACGTGAAGGGGATCGAGCCGGGCGTGAAGGATGCGATCGACGCGGCCCTGTTCATCCTGCGTCAGGCGGGCGCGGAGATCGTCGACGTCTCGCTGCCGCACACCGACTACGGACTGGCCGCGTACTACATCATCGCGCCGGCCGAGTGCTCCTCCAACCTGGCGCGCTTCGACGGCGTGAGGTACGGCCTCTCCGAGATCGACGCCCCGAACATCACCGAGGAATACCTGCAGACAAGGCGCAACGGGTTCGGCACCGAGGTGCGACGGCGCGTGATGTTGGGGACATACGCGCTGTCGAGCGGGTACTACGACGCCTACTACCTCAAGGCGCAAAAAGTGCGGACCTTGATCAAGCGCGACTTCGACCAGGCGTTCCAGAAGTGCGACGCCATCGTCAGCGCCACCTCGCCGACCGTCGCCTTTCCCATCGGGGCCAAGACGCAAGACCCGCTCTCGATGTACCTGTGCGACGTGCTGACACTGGGCGGCAACCTTGCGGGGCTGCCGGGGATCAGCGTCCCCTGTGGAACGGCTGACGGGTTGCCGGTCGGTCTGCAGGTGCTCGGCCCGCAGTGGGGCGAGAACGTAGTCCTCCGCGTCGCGCGAGCGTACGAAGAGGCGAGCGAGATGAAAGCCGAGGTGGCTGGGGTTGTCTAGCTGGGAAGTTGTCATCGGCATGGAGGTGCACGTCCAGCCGAAGACGAAATCGAAGATGTTCTGCGGCTGCTCGATCGCGGGCCTCAACGAACCGCCCAACACACACGTGTGCGAGATCTGCCTCGGCATGCCGGGCGTCTTGCCGGTGCCGAACAAAGCCGCTGTCGAAGCGTGCATCAAGACCGCACTCGCCCTGAGCTGCGAGATCCCGCAGCACACGAAGTTCGACCGCAAGAACTACATGTATCCCGACCTGCCCAAGGGCTACCAGATCAGCCAGTACGACCTTCCGATGAGCGTGAACGGCTATCTCGAGGTCGGTGCGAGCAGGGTGCGCATCCGTCGCGTGCACCTGGAAGAGGACACCGGCAAGCTCATCCACGCCGGCGACAAGCTCCACAAGGCGTCGGAGTCGTACGTCGACCTGAATCGCGCGGGTGTTCCGCTGATGGAGATCGTCAGCGAGCCGGACCTGCGCTCGGCCGACCAGGCTCGCGACTACGCGATGGAGCTGCGCGCGCTGCTGCGCACGATCGGCGCTTCGGAAGCGGACATGGAGAAGGGCCAGCTGCGGGCGGAACCCAACATTTCGATCCGCCGCGTGGGATCGCAAGAGCTCGGCGTGAAAACCGAGCTCAAGAACATCAACTCGTTTCGCGCGCTGCATCGCGCGATCCTTTATGAGGTCGACCGCCAGCAGCAGGCCCTGGAGTCAGGAAGGGCGGTGGTGCAGGAGACGCGCGGCTGGGATGAGACCGAGCAGCGCACCTTCTCGCAGCGGAGCAAGGAGTTCGCCGAGGACTATCGGTACTTCCCGGAGCCGGACATCCCGCCGCTCGAGCTGGACCGAGCGTGGATCGAGGAGCTACGGCGCGCGCTACCCGAGCTGCCCAGCGTGCGCCGGGCCAGGCTGCTCGACCAGCTGCCGGCGGCTCAGGTCGCGGTGATCGGGGCGGATCGGGACCTCGCCGACCTCTATGAAACGGCCGTTGCGAAAGGCGCGCCCGCGTTGGCCACAGCGAACTGGATCGTCAACGAGGTCGCGCCCACCGGCAAGCTGATGTCGGGGGAATACCTCGCGGAGCTCATCGACCTCTTGCAGCAGGGCGCTGTGACGCGCGACCAGGCGCGAGAGGTCCACCTCGAGTCGGTCGAGACCGGGCGCACGCCTGCGGAGATAGTCGCCGAGCACGGCTACTCGCAGGTCAGCGACCCCTCAGAGCTCCGCGTGCTGGCCGAGGCGGTGATCGACGCCAACCCCAAGGCGGCCGCTGACTACCGCTCAGGGAAGAAGCAGGCCATGCAGGCACTGATGGCTGACCTGCGCAAGCGCGCCCCCCAGGCCAACCCGAAGGTCGCGAACGAGCTGCTGCTGAAACTGCTTGCCTAGGCCGGGCGGCGGGACAGCCAGGTGCTGAAGACGAACAGCGCCAGCCCGACGACGTAGGCGGCCAGCGCAAGCACCACCAGAAGCCCAGCGACAACCTCCGGGGCAACTGTCGTGAAGACGATCGCCAGGACTGAGACGCCGAGGCCTATGGCGGCCCAGCCCTGCAGGTGGGACACGGTTGGGGTCACCCGGACCAGCGGCCACATGAGCCGTCGCCGCCACCAGGCGGGAAACGTGCCCCGCATCACCAGGTACAGCCCCGCCCCGATCAGCACGGTGCCGAAGACATAGGCGAACCCCTCCGCCACGTACCCCACGGAGTCGGATTGTAGCCTTACAAGGTGGCCCTCCCTCCCGATCTCCACGTGCACACCGAGTGGTCGTGGGACGCCCCGCGCGGCTCGATGGAACAGAGCTGCGAGCGCGCACTCGAGCTCGGCCTTCCCGCACTTGCCTTCACCGAGCACGCCGACTGGGCGATCGTGCACGAGGGTCAGCACTCCGTCGACCTCGACGGCTACTTCGACTCGATCGAGCGGTGCCGCGCCAAGTTCAGCGGCCTACGGATCCTCACCGGGGTGGAGCTGGGCGAGCCGCACTGGTTTCCCGAGGAGACGGCAGCCGTGCTCGCCGCCGGACCGCTGGACCAGGTGCTGGGATCGATTCACTGCATCCGCCTCGACGGCGGGATGCTCGACGCGAGCCAGTTTCGCAAGAAAGAGGGCATCGACTTTCCCGCCGCGGTGCGCGAGTACTTCCGCGAGCTCCTGGCCATGGTGGACAGCGGCCAGGCGTTCGAAACCCTGGCCCACCTCGACTATCCCAAGCGGTACTGGCTCGACGGCGTGGCGCCCTACGAGGAAAAGGACTACGAGGCGGAGATCCGAGCCATCCTCAGCGCGGCCGCCCGGACTGGACGCGTCCTCGAGGTGAACACCACCCGCGGCCACACCCTTTGCCCGGACCTGACGGTCGTTCGGTGGTGGCGTGAGCTCGGCGGCCAGGCGGTGCAGTACGGGAGCGACGCCCACCAGCCCGACAAGGTGGGGGAGGGCTTCCGGATCGCCACCCAGATGGTCGAGTCCGCGGGCTTCAAGCCGGCGCGCGACCCGGTCTCGCTTTGGCGCCGCTGATCCTCAAGCCCACCTCGCCGGCCCACGGCGGCGCCGCGGTCGCCAGAGAGGACGGCAAGGTCTGGCTCGTGAGCTACGCGCTGCCCGGCGAGGTCGTGGAGGCCGAGCCGCGAGGACGCCAGGGAGGGGTCGCGGTCGCTGCCACCACGCGCGTGATCGAGCCGTCGCCACGCCGCGCGTCCCCACCGTGCCCTTACTTCGGCGTGTGCGGAGGATGCCAGCTCCAGCATGCTGATTACGCGTATCAGCTCGAGCTCAAAAAGCAGGTGGTCGAGGAAGCGTGGGCACGGGCCGGCCTGCGCCTGCCACCGGACACCCCCGTGCTCGGCATGGATGAACCCTGGCGCTACCGGATCCGGGGAGAGTTCGAGGCGGTGGCGGGCGCCGAGGGATGGAGGTTCGGCTTCCACCGCATGCGGTCTCATTCCGTGCTTCCAATCGACAGCTGCCTCATCCACGACCTGCGCATCGAGCGAGCGCTGCCGATGTTCGCCCAGGTGGCGAACGAGATGCACCTCGACAGCCTGCAGAACGTGCTCCTGACCGTCGAGCCAGGAGGGAGCGGGTTGCTCTGGAGGTTGCGGTTTCGCGGCCGCGAGCCGAGGTGGCCGCGCGACGAGTTCGCGCACCGCGTGGCTGAGCTGCTCCCGGAGCTGACCCTGCTCGACGACACGATGTCGCTCGAGTTCTGGGGTCTGACTTTCCGCGCCCGCAGCGACACGTTTGTGCAGACCAACTACCGCCAGATGCTCGTCCTCTATCGAACCGCGCTCGACATGCTCGCCGCGAAGTCCGACGAGCGCGTGCTCGATCTTTACGCCGGAATCGGCACCATCTCGGTGGCCGTGGCGCGCGACGGCGCGGGCGTGACCGCGATCGAGGAGAACCCGCACGCGGTGCAGCTCGGGCGCCTCAACGCGCGGATCAACTCGGCCCGCATCGAGTACCTGCCGGGCAAGGTCGAGACCGTGCTGCGCGGTATCCGCCTGGGGCAGCACCAGGCTGTGATCCTGGATCCACCTCGGGCCGGCTGCGAGCCGGCCGCGCTCGCGGAGCTGATCCGGCTGGGGGCGGACCGAATCGTCTACGTGTCGTGTGAGCCCTCAACTCACGCGCGCGACCTGGTCGGCCTGGTTCGGGGCGGCTACCGGGTCAGGCGCGCCGCGATCGTGGACATGTTTCCGCAGACCTATCACATCGAGTCGGTGGCGTTATTGGAGCGGAGTTGAGGGTGCGAGTCTCCCCATCCGGCGCTGCGCGCCACCTTCCCCGGCGAGCGGGGAAGAGGAGCTGAAGCGTGGGTCCAGGCCCCTTCCTCCTTCGTGTCGGAGCCGTATCGTTCCTGCTTTCGGCCACGGCCTTCGTGACAGGCGTCGCCGCCCTGTACAGAGCGGAAGGACCAAATGCGCCGAACCTGTGGGTCTACCTGGCCGACCCCTCGGGCCGAGCGGTGCTCGACCTGGCCAGCAAGGCCCTGACCGTCGCGGTGCTCCTGTGGTTTGTCGGAATCGCGATCATCTCGATGACGCTTCCGCCTGCCGCGGAAAGCGCGGCGCGCCTCGCGCGGTACCTGGCCGCGATCGCAGCTGCCGTGTTTGTCGGCTTTCTATCCCTCCAGTTCGCGCTGGGCGCGGTCCTCGACGAAGGAGTCTCGCCTGAGTCTCCGGAGTTCCGAGCCCTTGTGCTGCAGGCGCATGCCGCCGCCGACTGGGGAGGATGGACCGGCATCGTGCTGCTCGCCGCCGCGCTTCTCCTGTTGGGAGCGGCGCTTGCCCGTCAGGCCGCCCGGCGCGCCACCGGTTGGTCCGCGGTCGTCCTGGGAGGACTTGGTTTGGCCCTGATCCCGATCGGCTTCGGGTTCCTGTTCACGATCCTCGCCGCCATATGGGCGGTGATCGCGGCGATCGACCTGTTTAGGGGCGGTCGAGCTTCTGGGCGAACTTGACCACGACGAGGCGCAGTCGCCCTGGGCCGAGCGACCTGACAACCATCGTCAGGATCGGCCTCAGCAGCTGCATATCGGGCCAAACGAAGCGTAGGCGGGAACGGTTACGCCCGAGATCAACCTCGGCAGGATAAACGAACGGCGCGGGATTACGTACGCGTGTGTACGAATTCGGCCAGCCGCCCAACTCCCTCTCGGAGATCGGCGTCCGAGCTGGCGAGGCTGATCCGGACCGCCTCGCCGGCCACCTGGCCGAAGGCCGTCCCTGGGGCGACGCTGACGCCGCGCTCGCGTAGGAGGGCGAACGCCAGGTCGCGGGAGGCCATTCCGGCGGGTGAGACGTCGGCCATGATGTAGAAGGCTCCGGTGGGTTTGGCGATGAACAGCTCGGCGTCCTCGAGGATGCCGGCAACGATGTCCCGGCGCCGGCGGTAGGCACCGACCATCTCGGCGACGCAGTCTTGCGGGCCCACCAGCGCCGCCTCAGCCGCGACCTGGCTGATCGTCGATACGCAGGACGAGTTCGACTCGAGGACCTTGGTCGCGGTGTCCACCAGCTCGACAGACCCGGCCAGGTAACCGAGGCGCCAGCCGGTCATCGAATAGGTCTTGGAGAAGGTGAAAACCGTCGCGATGCGAGCGTCGTCCGGCGCAAGGCTGGCTGGGCTTGTCCAGCTGCCGTCCAGAAGGATCTGGTCGTAGCACTCGTCGCTGAGCAGCCACAGGTTGTTGCGCTGGGCGAGCTCGATCATCGCCGCGATGGTGGCGACCGGATAGACCGCGCCGGTCGGATTGTTGGGGCTGTTGACGACCATGACTCTCGTACGCGGCGTGATCAATGCCGCCAGCGCCTCGAGGTCGGGCTGAAATCCGTCTGATGGCGGGCAGGGATACAACAATGGGCGGGCGCCGAGCCAGGGCAGCATCATCCGGTAGTTCGGCCAGCCAGGGTCGGGGAGCAAGACTTCATCGCCCTGCCCGAGGACGGCGGCGAACATCGCAGCGATCGCGCCCACGCCACCTGGCGCGCACGCGATCGCCTCCGGCGAGGACTTGATCCCGTTGACCCGGTCCAGCTTGTCGACGAGCTTTTCCCGCAGCGACATCAACCCCTGGGTGTGCGTGTAGAAGGTCTTGTTCTCGTCGATCGCACGCTTACCCGCGTCTTTGACGTGCTGCGGAGTGGGAAAGTCGGGCTGCCCGACGTCGAGCCGGATCGCGCCCGGCGTCCGCAGCGCCTCGTTGGCGATCTCGCGGATGCCGGAATGTGCGGATTCGGCGGGCCCGTTGGCCAGCGAAGGCAGGGCGATTCGGGCCATGGCAGTGCTTAGACTATCCGAGGGGTCCGCCACACCCAGTCCAAAGAATGCAGCACGCCCCTGAAACCTTCGTCCACCTCCACAACCACACCGAGTACTCGCTGCTCGATGGCGCCAGCCGTATTCCCGCGATGGTCGCCCGCGCCGCCGAGCTCGGGATGCCGGCGCTCGGTCTCACCGATCACGGCGTCATGTACGGCGCGATCCATTTCTACAAGGCGTGCAGAGAGGCCGGCATCAAGGCGATCATCGGATGCGAGGTCTACGTCGCGCCGCGTTCACGCCTGCTGCGCGAGGGGCGCGTCGACCGTGACCCCAACCACCTGACCCTGCTCGCCGCTGACCACGAGGGCTACGTGAACCTCATGCGGTTGTGCACCGTCGGCCAGATGGAAGGGATGTACTACAAGCCCCGCATCGACAAGGAGATCCTGGCCGAGCGCTCGAAGGGCCTGATCGCGCTTTCCGGTTGCCTGCAGGGAGAGGCGGCAAGCCGGATCGTCGACGGTGACGTCGATGGAGCGCGTGAATCGGTCGCCAGCTATCGCGACATCTTCGGCAAGGACCGATTCCTCCTCGAGGTCCAGCGCCACGGCATCGACAAGCAGGTCGAGGTCAACACCGTGCTGGCGCGATTCAGCAAGGAGTTCGGCCTCCGGGTCTGCGCCACCAACGACCTGCACTACGTGCACCGCCACGACTCCGAGGCGCACGACGTTCTGCTGTGCCTGCAGACCGGCGCACGGTTCAACGATCCCAACCGCTGGCGGTTCTCGACCCAGGAGAACTACCTCAAGACGCCGGCCGAGATGATCGAGGCGTTCGCGGACATGCCCGAGGCCCTGGCCAGCACGCTCGAGGTTGCCGATCAGTGCGATCTCAAGCTCGAGCTCGGTGTCTCGCTTCTGCCGCCCTTTGACGTTCCCGACGGCCTGAAGCCGGACCAGTACCTGAAAAAGCTCGTGGCCAAAGGCATGGAGTGGCGCTTCGGACAACCGTCGCCCGCCGTCCGGGAGCGCGCGGACCAGGAGCTGTCGGTCATCAGCCAGACCGGGTATGCGTCCTACTTCCTGATCGTGTGGGACTTCTACAACTTCGCGCGGCAGAACGGGATCATGGTCGGGCCCGGCCGAGGCAGCGCCGCCGGCAGCCTGGTGTCGTACTGCCTGGGGATCACCAACCTCGACCCGCTGCAGCACGGGCTGATCTTCGAGCGGTTCCTGAACATCGATCGCGTGTCCATGCCTGACATCGACTGCGACTTCTCGGTCGAGGGTCGCGAAAAAGTCATTCGATACGTGTCCGAGAAATACGGCACCGATCGCGTCGCGCAGATCATCACCTTCACGACGATGGCGTCCAAGGCCGCGATTCGCGACGTGGGCCGGGTCCTCGAGGTTCCGCTGCGCGACACCGACCGGCTGGCCAAGCTCGTGCCGGTATGGCAGGGCCGGTCCAAGACTCTCGAGGACACGGTCAAAGAGATCCCCGAGTTCCGAGAGGCCTACGAGTCCAGCGAAGAGGCCAAGCGATTGATCGACGTCGCCAAAGCGCTCGAGGGCGTGTCACGCAACGTCAGCACGCACGCCGCGGGCGTGGTGATCGCGCCCGAGCCGTTGGTGCACTACACGCCGCTGCAGTTCGGACCGGGACGCGAGGCGGTGATCACGCAGTACGACATGAAGGCAGTCGGAGACATCGGGCTCTTGAAGATCGACTTCCTGGGCCTGCAGAACCTCGACATCATCGCCACGTGCCTGCGCCTGATCAAGGAGCGCACCGGCGCGGTCATCGACATCGAGAAGATCCCTTATGACGACGCGAAGACGTACCGGCTGATCTCCGACGGCGACACCCATGGCGTGTTCCAGCTCGAAGGCGCGGGCATGCGCCGGATGATCATGGACATGCGGCCGTCGCGATTCGAGGACATCATCGTCACGATCGCCTTGTTCCGCCCAGGGCCGATGCAGGACATCCCGGCCTATGTGGCGCGGAAGCACGGGCGCGAGCGCATCGAGTATCCGCACGAGTGGCTCGAGCCGATTCTCGAAAGCACGTACGGGGTCTTCACCTACCAGGAGCAGGTCATGGAGGCGGCCCGGGTGCTGGCCGGCTTCAAGCTCTCCGAGGCCGACATCCTGCGCTCCGCGATGGGCAAGAAAGACCGGGTCAAGATGGCCCAGCAGCGGCAGAAGTTCGTCAAGGGCGCCGTCGCCAAAGGAATCGCCGACCAGGCCGCCGAGCACCTCTTCGACCGCATCGCGGCCTTCGCCTCGTATGGCTTCAACAAGAGCCACTCAGCCGCATACGCGGTGATCAGCTACCAGACCGCTTATCTGAAGGCCAACTACCCGCTGGAGTACATGACCGCGCTGCTCGTGAACATGGAGGGCAACGCGGAGCGGGTGGCGACGGCGATCGTCGACTGCCGGCTGCGTGGCATCGACGTGCTGGCTCCCGACATCAATAGATCGCGAACCGACTTCTCAATGTCCGACTCAGAGGTACCCTCTCCCCTCAGGGGAGAGGGCCAGGGAGAGGGGCGTGGCCGGATCCTCTTCGGACTGGCTGCCATCAAGAACGTGGGCCGGCACGCGGTCGAAAGCATCGTCACGCTGCGCGACGCCGACGGAGCCTTCAAGTCGCTCGAGGATCTTTGCGAACGCACGTCCGCGGTGCAGGACGTGAACCGCCGCGTGCTCGAATCGCTGGTCCAGTCGGGCGCCTGTGACTCGCTCGGCGAGCGCGCGCGGCTGATCGCGGCGCTCGACCACGCGGTGAGCCGGGCCGAACGTGCGCGGCGCGACCGCGAGTCGGGCCAGACCTCGCTGCTCGACATGGTCGGTTCGCCGGAAGCGGTGCCGGACGACTACGGGTTGACGCTCGATGTCGCGCCGATGGCCGGCGACGAAAAGCTTCGGCTGGAAAAAGAGCTGCTTGGTCTTTATCTGAGCGATCACCCGCTGCGGCGGATCACGGCCGAGCTGGCGAAGCTGTCCGACACCCAGGCCGTCGAGGTGACCAGCGCGCTGCAGGACACCGAGGTGCGGGTGGCCGGCCTGGTGCGCGAAGTCCGCCGCGTCGTCACCCGCAAGGGCCAGATCATGGCTTACGCGACGCTCGAAGACCTCACCGGCTCAGTCGACGTCGTGCTCTTCCCGCGCGTGTTCGAACAGACGCGTCTGCTGTTCGAGCCGGACAAGGTCGTGGTGGTCCAGGGCAAGGTGGACGCGCGGGCCGGCAGCACGCGCGCGAGCGGCGCCGCGTCATCGCCCGTCGATCCCGAGCTGGAGGCAGAGGTCGAAACCGCCTCGGTCGTCGCGGATATGGCGTGGCTGTGGGACGACCCGGATTGCTTACCCGTCGCGCGCCGCCAGCTGGTCCATGTACGGATTCCAAGCAGCGACGCCGGTCTCGCGGAGCGGCTGGAAACGGTGCTGGCGCGGCACCCGGGGACCGACGAGGTCGTGCTCCACGTCGTGGTCGGCAGCCGCGAGGTGGTGGTAAACGCCGATCGCTATCATGTGCTCGCCGGTCCGGCGCTCATGGCCGAGATCGATGAGCTGGTCGGCCAGGCGGTGACCAAGCTCGAGATGGTGCGGCCGAAGGTGCAGTCCAACGGCAACGGACGGGGAAATGGTGAGCGAGGAAGAAGAGGGTAGCGGCCGTTACATCGTGGTCAAGGCGCTGGAGGACGGCGTCGTGATCATGGGCTTGACCCGCGGCAAGGACACCCGCTCCCATCACTCCGAGCGTTTGGACGCGGGCGAGGTCCTGGTCGCGCAGTTCACGGAGCTGACGGCGGCGATCAAGATCCGCGGCAAGGCCGAGGTCATGACCGACGTCGGGAAGGTCGAGTCGGGCGCCTAGCGCTTCACCGGCAGGCCGGCTGCCTGCCAGGCCAGAAATCCACCAATGACGTCGGTCGCGTTGACCAGGCCGAGGTCCTGCAGCGACGCCGCGGCAAGACTCGAGGAGTAGCCTTCGGCGCAGATCACGATCACTCGAATCTCGTGATCTTTCGCTTCTGGGACGCGCGATTGCGAGCTCGGATCCAGCCGCCACTCGAGCACGGTGCGATCGATGACCAACGCGGCCGGGATCTCTCCATCTCTCGTTCGCTGCTCTGGCGTTCGGGTGTCGACCAGCAACGCGCCATCGGCCAGTTCCGCCGCGGCCTGCTGGGCGGTCACCCGCCGGAGCCGCCGCCTGGCCCTTTCGACGACCTCGTCTACGGTGGGCATGATTCGGACCCTAACTATGTAGCAGATAAAATCGGACTGAGCCCGCCCACGTAGCTCAGGCGGTAGAGCATTTCCTTGGTAAGGAAAAGGTCCCCGGTTCGAATCCGGGCGTGGGCTCCAAATCATCTCCACTCGGAGTTCCGCGCGTTTTGCTCAAAACGGGCCCTTGGGTCACACGCCATCCGTTCCTTTGCGCAAGGTGCGCCGAATCAAAGGCGGAGGCGGCGTCTGAGACCAACACCCGGGATCCGCATGCGTTCCGGCGCGCGCAACGCCTCCGTTAGGTGCCCTCAAGCGACACGTAGACCTTCCGCTTGTTCCTCTTCACGATCAGGTCGCAGATGTTGCTGTCGAAGTAGAGGTTCACGGCAAATTAATGATCACCGCGAGCGTCCTGCACAATTCCTCTGCGGTGCAGCCTCCGCCTCCGGTCAGGACTGAAATTGCCGCGCTGTACGTCCGGTTGCAGCGCGATTACGACGGCCGGTTCGGACAGCTGGGCGGGGGCTTCGACATGTGGTGGAACCGGACCAAGATTGGCGTCGAGTCGCTGTTTCCTGGCCGGGGACGTCTAGGTCCAGCCTGGGGCACAGCCACGACGTATGCCCGTCTGTCCTGGTGGCCGTTCGGCGAGTGGACACAGACGAAGCAAATCAGCGATGCCGAAAAGGATCTGCGAACGGAGATCGAAGGCTTCCTGGCGCGGGGCGTCGCGCCTACGCTGCCTGGATTCAAGCCGACGCTTGCTGGCTGGACGATAGTTGGTGTAATCGGCGTCGCGATATTCGTCGCCGGGCATGCGTTTCTCAACGACGGTGTTCAAGGGTGGGGAATCTTGACTGCTGGCGTCGGATTTGTTTTCGCCGGGGCCGCATTGCTCCGTCGTGCGTTCGGTGGGTGGAGATAGGGAGTGGTCTCGCCAAAAACCGGAGCTCGGCAGGCCACAAGGCCTGCGTACGTTTTGCGCAAAACGCACCTATCGCTGCGGGTCGATGGAGTTCGTCGACTAACGTCTATCGCGGCGTTGGCACGGGCTCGGACTTGTAGGCGGTCGTTGGAGCAACTCGCCGGCCAAAAGCCCAGTTGCGGCCGGTCAGGTAGCCGGTCAGCCCAATCAGGACGAGCGCGTTGATTCCGTGGAGTGCCGACAGCGCCGCGATCCCGGTATGGGCCAGCACAAACTGGGCGATATACAGCACCAGGAGGAGGCCGTTGAGTCCAATGGTTCTCCCCGGAAGCCGCGCCGCGAACGAAATGGCGAAGAAGGCGATGATCAGGATTCCGACCAGCCAACCGTTGAAGGCGTGAAGGCCCATGAAGCTGTCTGCATTCTTGAAGGCGGAGTAGACGGATTTCTGGTTGTCGTCGGCGTTTGCGATGGTGAAGATCCCTGCGGCGATGAAATAGAGCTGGAGAACGTACTCGGCCATTAGGAGGGCCCCGACCACCGAATAGACCTTCCGAAAGATGTTCGCCACGGCTACCCTCCTGTCGACTTAGCGAGTGAACCTGTTTTCAACCCGGCAAGGTTACCCCGAGAAAGGCCGGCTTTCGATAGGTGATTTGGGCTCCACGTAGACGCCGGATTCGACGCGTGTAGCCAAAACCCGGACCCAGTGCTAACGTGTGGCGGCTTCGTTGCAGAACCGGGTTCGGGAGGAAGGCGTGACCGTACCAATGCTTCGGCGATGGCTGCTGCCGGTCATTGCCGGGATCGCGTTTGTGATGGGCTTCGCGCCCGCGGTCGGGGCTACGGCCGCCGCTCCGCCGCCGCCGCCCGTGCTGCACGGCGCGCAGGTGTCACCCGCGGTCCACATGGACCTCTCGCCACCGCTGCGCGAGATCCTCGGGAATCAGCAAGACCAACGCGGCGGCCACGAGAATCAGCGGGCCAAGCCGTACCACAAGGCTGACTTCGGCCAGAGCGCCACCAGCGGCCGGCCCTCCGCAAATACCGCGGCAGCCGCGCCGGCGACCACGCTCAACTTCGAGGGTGTCGGCAACGGTTTCACCGGCCCTCAGGGGACCTTCAGCGTCAACTCGGCTCCTCCAGACACCAACCTCGCCGTTGGACCTGGCCACGTGCTCGAGATCGTGAACACCGACTTTGCGATCTTCAACAAATCGGGCTCCACGATCTACGGTCCAGTCCCGATCAACACGCTGTGGAGTGGCTTCGGAGGCAACTGCCAGGCGGACAACGATGGCGACCCGATCGCGAAATACGACTCGATCGCCAATCGCTGGGTGATCAGCCAGTTCGCCATCACGTCACCCAATCCCGACTTCCTGCAGTGCGTGGCGGTGTCCCAGACCGGGGACCCCACCGGTGCCTACTACCGCTATTCGTTCAGCTACGGGAACCAGTTTCCCGACTACCCCAAGATGGCGGTCTGGCCTGACGCCTACTACATAACCTTCAACATGTTCAACTCCGCAGGCAACTCGTTTCTCGGTGGCGAGGCCTGCGCGTACGACCGCACCAGCATGCTGACCGGCGCCGCCGCCACGCAGCAGTGCTTCAGCCTCGGCGCGAACTACGGAGGCCTGCTGCCTTCCGACTTCGACGGGACACGGCAGCCGCCCGCCGGCTCCCCCAACTATCTGGTCGCCGACGGAGCGGTCTCCAACCAGCTGGCTTATTGGGCCTTCCACACGGACTGGGCCAACTCGGCCAACACGACGTTGACTGGGCCCACGACGCTGGCCACCGCCGCGTTCACATCGCCTTGTGGCGGCAACGTCAACGCGTGCGTGCCGCAGTCCGGGACGAGCCAGCGGCTGGACACGCTCGGCGACCGCCTCATGTACCGGCTCGCTTACCGCAACTTCGGAGACCACGAGGCGCTTGTGGTCGATCGCAGCATCGCCGCCGGCAGCTCGGTAGGCATCCGCTGGTATGAGCTGCGCACGGGCGGGGGCAACAGCCTTGGCATCGTCCAGCAAGGCACATACGCGCCCGATGCCAACTATCGATGGATGGGCAGCATCGCCCAGGACTCCTCGGGCAACATCGGGCTGGGTTACAGCGTCAGCAGCAGCTCGATGCACCCGCAGATTCGATACACGGGACGTCTCGTGGGTGACCCCGCGGGCACCATGACGCAGGGCGAGGGAACGATCATCGCCGGAGCAGGCTCGCAGAACGGCAACTTGAGCCGGTGGGGTGACTACTCCACGATCGCGGTCGACCCGGCCGACGACTGCACGTTCTGGTACGCAAACGAGTACATCCCTTCCAACGGCTCCTTCAACTGGCGAACCCGCATCGCGTCATTCAAGTTCCCTGGATGCGGCACACCGCCCGCCCCTGACTTCACCATCTCGGCCTCGCCGGCAAGCCAGACGATCATCCAGGGCGGCAGCACGAGCTACACGGTCACGGTCACCGCGCAGAACGGATTCAACAGCGCGGTCAGCCTGAGCGCGGGCGGATTCGGCAGCGGTGCTTCTGGCGTCTTCAATCCCACCAGCGTCACAGGTGGAGGAGTGTCAACCCTCAGCGTGACCACGACGAGCGGGGCCGCCATGGGCAGCTTCCCCATCACGATCTCGGGAAGCAGCGGCAGCCTGACCCACAGCACCAGCGTCACGCTGGTCGTCAACTCCGCCACCGGCGGGGTCGTCAACGGTGGATTCGAGACCGGCAACTTCACCGGCTGGACGAGGAGCGGCGCCACATCGGTCAGCACCACTCCTCACACCGGCAGCTTCTCCGCACAGGTCGGAAGTACCTCGCCTTTCAACGGCGACAGCACGATCGCGCAGACCTTCACGGCTCCCACCCCGACAGGGCCACTTACGTTCTGGTATCAGGTCCATTGTCCTGACACCGTCACATACGACTGGGCCACGGCGAGCCTGACCGACAACACCGCCGGGACCACGGCCACGCTCCTGTCTAGAACCTGCTCGAACAGTGGCGCCTGGGTGCAGAGCAGCCCGGCCTCGCTGACCGGCGGTCACAGCTACACGCTGAACCTGCTCAACCACGACGACAACTACCCGGGCGATCCCACCTACACGTTCTTCGACGACGTTGCCCTGGCGGCTCCGCCCGCCCCAGATTTCGCCATCGCCGTGAGCCCATCCAGCCAGAGCGTCGTGCAGGGCAGCGGCACCAGCTACACCGTCACGGTGACGGCGCAGAACGGGTTCGTGGACACGGTTAGCTTGAGCGCCTCGGGCTTCGGTTCGGGCGCGTCCCCAACATTCAGCCCAACCTCAGTCACGGGCAGCGGCACCTCAACGCTGAGCGTGACGACCACCTCGGACGCGGCCACGGGATCATCCCCGATCACGATCACCGGCACGAGCGGCACCCTCAACCACAGCATCGGCGCGACCCTGGTCGTCACCGGGCCGCCTGATTTCGCTATCTCCGCCACTCCCTCGAGCCGGACCGTGACCGTTGGCAACAGCACGACCTATACCGTCACAGTGACCGCGACCAACGGATTCGGCAGCGCGGTCACGCTTGGGGCCATCGGCTTCGGCGCGGGCGCGTCAGGGTCGTTCAGCCCGGCGTCGATCGCAGGCGGTGGCTCATCGACGCTGACCGCGACGACGGGCAGCACAGCGACGACAGGCACGTACACGATCACCATCACGGGCAGCAGCGGGAGCCTGAGCCACACCGCAAGCGTCACGTTGCTGGTCAACCCGGCCCCCGCCAGCGTGATAGTCAACGGTGGGTTCGAAACCGGCGACTTAACCGGCTGGGCGACCAGCGGCGCCACCTCGGTCAGCAGCACAGCTCATACCGGCACACACTCGGCGCAGGTCGGCAGCTCCTCGCCGTTCAGCGGCGACAGCTCGATCTCTCAGACCTTCACCGCGCCCACCGGGACCGGGCACACCTTATCGTTCTGGTATCGCGTCGTTTGCACTGACACCGTGACTTATGACTGGGCCACGGTGACACTGAAGGACAACACGACCAACACCACCACGACGGTGCTCGCGAGGACCTGCACCAACAACGGAAGCTGGGTCCAGAGGTCGGTCACGTTGACCGGTGGCCACTCGTACACGCTGACCCTTATCGACCACGACGACAACTGGATCAACCCGCCCGATCCCACCTACACGCTGTACGACGACTTCTCCGTCAACTGAGGCAAATTGGAGAGGCGCCCGGCGCGGGCGGGCGCCTCGATTTAGAAGGGCTTGAACACCATCAGAAATATCAGGGCGGTCAGTCCGAGCGCGCCTATCCAAACGGCTGCGAGCGGTCTGGTGTGGCGGAGGCGCTCTGCTAGAACATCATCCGGGTGTTGGGCGGCGTCCCGGGCCATGTAATACGGCCGCGAGATGAAGCCCATCGCGGCAAGCACCGCGACGAGGACTACGAGCGATACCCATAGCCAGCCCCGGCCCCACCAATGCCCTGCGAAGGCCATCCAGACTCCGGTGATTATCACGACGACCAGGCCGGCATTGGCGACTATCCCCGCCCGCTGCGAGAGCCAGAGCAGCCTGCGACTGGCGACCGAAACCGGTGCGCGCAGAGCAAGGGATGCGCCGCCGGTGACTCCGTGCGCGAAGAGAAACACCGCAAGGCCGAACAGATGGAGGAACCGCAGCCAGACATACAGGTTCGTCACCTGGTGATTCCTTCCACCATCTCGGTCATCAGAAGGGCGGCCTTTTCGTCGTCCAGGCCCTGACCCTCAGTCAAGGAGCGCCAAGTCCAGAAATCGATTGCGTGGCCGACAGCCGCGATCAGCGATTCTCGCCGGTCGGCGGAGACTTGCCAGCCCTCCGCGAGAACCCGGCGCCGCCCCTCCATCTGTTGCGCCTGTACGGCCCATAACGCCTCGAGCCCAGGCACGCCCTCGAAGTTGGGCATGTCGAGATAGACGGCGCGGCGCCTTCGGTACGACGGGTACAGCTCGCACAGGGCTATGCGCAGACGGTCGCAGGGATCTTTGACGCGCTGCCAGGCGGCCGGATCGGGCGGGGGATCGAGCTGCATTCCGTGCAGGCTGCAGGCCATGAAAAGGCTCGCGAGGTCAGGGAAATGGCGCTGGACGGTGGGCCTCTTTACTCCCGCCAGCCTCGCAATCGCGCTAGTGCTCGCCCGAGAGGCGCCGATGGTCATGTGAAGCTGATACGCGGCCTCGACTATCCGACGACGGTTGTCGTCCTGACGCCGCCCGCGAGCTTTCAGGCGGTAACGGCGGGCCATTCCTCTACTTTCGCGTGCACGGGTGCAATTGAATCTTGACAGATCGGCCCGGATGGATTTTCATGTGCGTGGGTGCACATGAAAAATGAGCACCCGTGGGCCTCATCCCGGACCATTCCTCGTCAACCGAGAGGCCCAATTCGCAGGGAGGGCCAAACGATGGCTGAAGACTTGAAGGAACTCACTCGCACGTACGTCGACCAGGTCTGGAACCGGGGCAAGCTCGAGCTCGTGGACGAACTTGTCGCTCCCGGCTGCAGAACCCATGATCCAGCCGCGCCGGGTGGCGTGTTTGCCGGGCCGGAAGGTGTCAAGCAGCTGGTCGGGATGTACCGGAGCGCCTTTCCGGACACCGAATTCGAGCTCACGGACCTGATCGAAGAAAGGGACAAGGTGGCCGCGCGCATCACGGCTACGGGCACCCACAAGGGGACGCTGATGGGCATCGCACCGACCGGGAAGCGAGTCTCAATCGGCGGCATCATGATCACCCAATTCCGCGATGGGAAACAGGTCGAGAGCTGGTCGAGCTACGACCAGCTCGGCATGCTGCAGCAGCTCGGCGTGGTGCCGTCCATGCAGGCGACACCGAAGACCTAGCTCTTTTAGCGCCGGCGCCGGGGCGGCGACCGCCGCCGCCCCACATTTTCGCGTGCACCTCGGAACTTGAATCTTGACAGACGAGCCTTGAAGGTGAATCATGTGCGGGGATGCAGATGAAATCTGTCTACGCAGGCCGCTTCTACTCGTCGGGCGTGCAGGGCAGGCTGCCGCGTCTGCTGGAGAGGCTCATGGTGAAGCGATTGGGAGCGGTTCCCGGGATCGCGCGTGTCCAGCTCGCCGACCTCCGATTGGCCTACCGAATGAGTCGCCTCTTCCAGCACATCTACATGGGTCGCCGGGTCACATTGACCGTGGTGCAGCGAGAGATGGTGGCAACGGTCGTCAACGGCTTGATCGGCGGTGCACCTTGACTCGGTCTCCACTCGGCGGCCTTGCGCCGTCTCACGGGCCTGGACCATCTGGACCACGAGTTCGCCACAACCTGGCCGACCTACGAGCTGGATCCGAAGACGCGCGCCTTGCTCGGTTACGCAAAGAAATTGACGGAGACGCCCGGGGCTGTAGACGACGCGGACTTTGACGCTCTTCGTGCGGCCGGCTGGGACGAGCGCGGGATCTACCAGGCGAATGCGTTGATCTCTTTCTTCAACTTCAGCGGCCGGATGGAGGCCGCGTCAGGACTTCCGATGGACGGACCACAACTCGCCGAACAGCTCGTCAAGATGCTTTGAGTGGGGCAGTCTTCATCGGACTACCTCGGATCGGAGTCGGCTCGAGCCCGACCACAAGGTCAGTGCGATCGCAATCGCGACGACGATCAACGTTGCGCCACCCGCTTCCGCACCCGCCGCCCCTCCGCTCAACAGCTCGTTCCCTGACAACCGGGCCTCGAACAGCCGATGGTGCGCGCTCGGAATTGCGCCCAGGATCTCGGCGAAGGCGAAGTTGATTCCCCACAGAATTCCCATCGGGAGCCATAGGCCCTTAGTGGCGATGTAGCCGACCGCGAGAAGCACGCCACCGGACAAACCGACCACCACGGCGCTGAAGGCGCTGGCGTCTGGCCCCGTGAGGTGGATGGCGCCGAACAGGACGACCGCCAGCGCAATGGCCGGCCATCGCCCAAGCCATTCCGCGAGAACCCTGAAGACGATCCCATAGAAAAGGATGGCCTGGAGGGCCGCCGAACCGAGCTCGAAAACCAGGAGCAGCAGAAGGTTGCCAGTGGAGCCCGAGAGGTCTCCGTTGCCGACAACTGAATACGAGCCGATGGCCGCCAGGATGCCGATCGAGGCCCCAGCAATTGCTGCGCCGATCCCAAATCCCATCGGGAGAAAGGCGGTGCCTCGGCCAAAAGGCAGCCCGACCTCAGCCAGCTGGCGCTTCTCGATCAATCGCGCCACCAGCCATAGGGCAAGGCCCGCGGCCAAGCCCGTGTAGACCTCGGTCAGCGCACCGCGAATGGTGGTCGAGCTCGCTCCGCCGGCCAGTAGTTGGGCGGGCACGAGCAGCGCCCCGGCCGCCACGATGCCGGCGGCGATGCGAGCGAGCGGAAACTCAAGGGCGCGTAGCAACCCCGATTTCGATCGGGCGCGGGCCGGCTGGTCGCTAGTAAGGTCGATGCTCATCTCTTGTTCTCGCCCTGCGGCGAGTAGCCAAGACGACCGCGTGTGGCAATGACGATGATCACCGCGGCCGCGGCGAAGGCGAACACCGGGCCAACCTCATTGTTCTTTGCCCCGGGAAGGATGGTGGTCGTCAGTCCTTGGGAAAAGTTGATGCACTGGTGGATCAAGATCGCGATCACCAGGCTGGCTTTTGTGTGATTGAAGGCCCAGGTGATGATCAATGAAAAGCTGACCGCCGCGACCAGGAAAATGGCAACACCAGAAACAGTGAGCCCACCGTTGGTTGCCGAGAAGACGGGCGTGAAGTACTGGGGACCGTGCCATCCGGCCCAGAGCACGCCAAGGATCAGGGTCCCGACCAGCGGACCCCAACGCTGCTGCAGGCGAGGCAGCGCGAAGCCGCGCCACCCAGGCTCTTCGAGCAACGGACCGCCCGTGACCAGAATCACCACGAAGAAGGCAGGCAGAAGCAGCAACGTCGTGAGGGGAAGGCTGATCGAGCTGAACGCGCCGGGCACCAAGGCCAGGCCGAGCAGGTAAAGCGCGGGCATTCCGACAACCGCGAGCAAATACCAACGCGGACTGACGCGCCACAGCACGAGCCTGCGCAGAAGCTGCTTGACTCCGGCCCGGCCGGCCACCACGGCCGTCATCACGAATCCCGCCCCCACCGGACCGAAGAGCAGCGGCACGTCAGTGACGATCGTGTCCGGTAGCGGCCAGACGATCTCGAACACGATCACGTAAAACCACGAGATCGCGTAAGCCATCACGAAGTAAGAGATGAGCGGATATCGACGGAGCAGCTTCACGAAACCCGACTGTGTCTGCGAAGTGGAGGCGACCTCGATTGCTTGCATCTCGGAACTCATGCCCGCACAGGCTGAGGCGCCAGTGAGGCAGCAGCAGCGTCTGCCTCGGTGTGATAGCCCAGGTGTCCGCGAGTGAAGACAATCGCCGCGACGGCAACCACGGCGATCGCGACGTACAGCAACCGGCCGTCGATGCCTGGGTAGAACGTAGCCAGCACCACGCCGGAAGCGGTGGTGTCGATGGAAGCGTGCATCAAGGCCACGACCGGCAGGCTGCCTTTCGTCGAGTTGAAAGCCCACGTGATCACGATCCGGACTGGGATGGAAAACAGGACCAGGAGGTAAATCGCGTACTCGAGCACGTGAAAGCCCTGCGGTCTGGCGTTGTCGATCAGGCCGCCGGTGATGAAAAAGAGGGGCAGGTGCACGAACCCGAAGCACGGAGCCACCACGATGCTGGCCATCACTGGCCCCCAGCGCTCTTGCAGCCGCGCTGTCACAAATCCCATCCAGGCGCCCTCTTCCCACACCGAGATGAGGATCGCGATGAGAGCCACGTTCAGCAGATACGTGGTGGGGATTCCCGACACGTGATTGCCGAACGGGCTCAGCGCGCTGCCGCCACGGCCAATCAGACCGACGATGACCAACAGGACGGGGGCACCGAACACGGCCATGAGGTACCACTGGGGCGCCGCGCGAAACTGGTAGTAGTGACGGCGAAGCCGCCTGACCCCTTCCTTACCGTCGGCGAGCCGGGTGACGAGGTACGCAACGCCGGTCAAACCGAAGATCGTGACCAGCAGGATGCCTGCCTGGGCCGGAATGTCCACTGGCAGGACTCCGAGCCCCGATTTGCCCAGCACAGCTGGAAGAAAGAGGATCCAGCTGACCGGATAGAGAATCAGCAGGAAGGCGCTCACCGGGTGCCTGGCGATCCTCTGCTTGATTGAATCCACGGCGGCCACCTCCACGAAGTTGATGCAGCGAGCATCCGCAGTTTCGTGCGACGGCGAAAGTGCCCGAGATCAGGTCTTGGCCATGACTGCGATCACGGTTGCTATCTACCCGCGATCACTTGGAATGCGAACTCGCCGGCTGTACTCTCGGCCCTAGTGATGAGCCTGGGCGAGAGATGGGGAAGGTACGTCGCGCTGACCGCGCTCGCGCTGATGTGGCCGGCAGTCGAGGCCTACCTGCAGGGAATCGTGCGTGGCGCAGCTGTCCCGATCTTCGGTGTCGCGGCGGTGGTCTACTCCGTGGTTTACGTCTGGTACTGCTTCTCAGGCTTCAGATCGCACGGCCTGGCGGTTCCATCCGCCACCGTGGGAGCACTAACGCTGCTCGCTGTGGCTCTCGATCACCTCTCAGGCCAGATGTCAGCAAACTACTTCCTGATTCCCCTTCTGGTCGCGGGCTTCAGCTTCCCGCCGCGGCGCGCGCTGATTGGGCTTGGCCTGGTGGGAGCCACGACGCTGATGGAGGTGATCTTGCTGGCCCGGCTGCCGATCGCCGAGCTCGTGCTTCAGGCTGTTCTGGTCCTGCCGGGTGTGGTGCTTTTCGGGGGCAGCGCAATGGTGCTTCGCTACCTTCTCGACACTCTGTCTCAGCTGCGCGCAGCGCGGGCCGAAATCGCCCAGCATGCGGCCGGCCAAGAGCGGTATCGGATCGCCCGCGACCTCCATGATCTGCTAGGTCACAGCCTCTCGCTGATCACCCTGAAAGGAGAGTTGGCGACACGACTGCTTCCCGAGGGAGTGCACGGAGCCGACGAGGTCCGCGACATCGTTGTTCTCAGCCGGGACGCGCTTCAGCAGGTGCGAGAGGCGGTGTCAGGTTATCGGCAGCCGACTCTCGCCACCGAACTCACGGCGGCTCGAGTCGCGCTCCAGGCTGCGGGAATTGAAGTCGACGTCAAGCAGAGCCTGGGAGCCCTCGACCGCGAAACGGAGGCGGTGCTGGGGTGGGTGGTGCGCGAGGCGACGACCAACGTCATCCGGCATTCCGGAGCCAAGCATTGCGGGATCACCCTGAATCGAATTGACGGCCGGCTGCAGGTCGAAGTCCTGAACGACGGCTGGCGCGTGCCTCAGGCGCCGGCCGGCAACGGCCTGCGTGGGCTCGACGAGCGCCTTGCCCTCCTGGGCGGAACGCTGGAAGCTGCGGCGCTGCCTGAAGCGGGATTCCGGTTGCGAGCGACGATTTTAGGTACGGCCCACCCACAGCCGAATGCCATCGATGCCGAGGCGTCTAGATGATTCGCGTCCTCCTCGCGGAGGATCAGGCCATGGTGCGCGGGGCGTTGCGTGCGCTTCTCGCCATGGAAGAGGATATCCAGGTTGTAGGGGAGGTGGCCAGAGCCGACGAGGTAGTAGCTGCGGCGATGGCCCACCGTCCTGACGTGGCCTTGATGGACATTGAGATGCCTGGCGGCGATGGAATCTCAGCGGCGGCCGCACTGCACGAGGCGCTGCCCCAGTGTCGCAGCCTCATCCTCACGACATTCGGCAAGCCGGGATTCTTGCGTCGCGCGATGACCACGGGTACCTATGGGTTCTTGCTCAAGGACGCACCGCCAGAGCAGCTTGCCCTCGCGATCCGTCGGACAGCGCGAGGCGAGCGCGTGGTCGACCCTGGCCTGGCGGCGCTGGCTCTGAGCGAAGGTATCAGCCCATTGACCGAAAGAGAACGGCAGGTCCTCGCAGCTACCGACCGAGGCGCCGACCTGGAGGAGATTGCCCGAACGCTCTTTCTTTCCCACGGCACCGTGCGCAACCACCTCTCGAACGCGATTCAGAAGCTGGGTGCGCGCAACCGTTCGGAGGCGGCAAGGATGGCCGAGGCGAAGGGGTGGTTGTGAGGAGTGCGCGCTTTGTCGCGTGGGGCTGCGTCGTCCTGACGGCTGCGTGCATCCCCCTCGCGAGCCTCATCATCTCGCAGCCGCACGGCCTGCCGCTGAGCATCGAAGACGAGCTCAGCTCGCCATTTGCGTGGGTAGGGGTGCTCGCTTTCTCGATCGTCGGCGCCCTGGTCGTGTCGCGCCACCCGCACCATCTTGTCGGCTGGATTTTCTCCGTTTCGGGACTCTCAGCCGGCATATCCGCGGTTACGGCAGCCTACTCACAGATCGGGCTGGCGGTTCCAGGGCTGGTGCACGCCGCCGCGGTCGTAGATGCCGTTTCCAGCCTGACGTTCATCGTCGGGTTCCTGGCCCCGACGACGCTCGGCCTGCTCCTCTTTCCTGGTGGCCATCTCCCATCGGCGAGGTGGCGCCCGATCGTTTACCTTGCCGTGGCTTCGTTGGCGCTGCAGTTCATCGCAGCACTCATTGGACAGGGGAGCTTCGCTCAAGCGTTGAATGCCGCGGGCATCATTGGCAGCGTGGGCACGGTAGCGGCGGCGGTGTCCTCGCTGGTCGGCCGATTCCGCGGCGGATCGCATGAAACGCGCCAACAGGTCAAATGGGTGGCCGTCGCCGGCGCCGTCGTGGCGGTGGACCTTGCCTTCGAAGTCGCGGTCTTTCTGATTCGGCCCGCCTTCTCCATCGATGCGTTTCTCGTTTTCAACGTGGCCTACACCGCGGTACCAATCGCGGTCGGCGTCGCCATCCTGCGTTACCGCCTGTACGACATCGATCTGCTCATCAATCGAGCGATCGTCTACGTCTCACTCAGCGCCCTCCTCGCGGGCATCTACGCAGCTTTGGTGACGCTCCTCCAGAAGGTGTTTCTGGCCATTACGGGACAGCGCTCGGATGCCGCCATCGTGGTCACGGTGTTTTTGCTGGCCACGATATTCACCCCCGCCCGCAACTCGGTGCAGTCATTCGTCGACAAGCGATTCAAGGATTCGCGCGATCTCGAGCGCCTCATGAAGGCTCTGGAAGACGAAGTGCAGACCGTCGTTGGCGTCTTGAGCCCGCCGCGCCTTGCACGCAGGCTGCTCGACGATGCGGCTGAGGGGGCGCGGTCGGCGGCCGCCCTGTTCCTGGACAGAAACGGTTCGGAGGAACCCGCTATGACACACGGGAAGTGGGATGGGTCTGCCGTCCTTTCCATCCCGCTGCACGCGGGAGCTCGCGAACTGGGCACGCTGGCGCTGGGACCGCGGTTGGGCGGCGCACCTTTCAGCCCTCGCGAGAAGAAGCGACTGCAAAGGACAGCAGATCTAGTGGCGATCGCCCTTGCGATGTCGGCGGACCCGGAAATCGATGGCATACCGCCCCGGCTCCCGTTCCAACTGACCACGGATTCGCGCAGTCAACAGTAGCCACCACCGCAGAGACCTCTCACCAGTGTCTTGTGCGTCCGGCCTGCCGGTGTTACGTTTTCGGGTGGCGTCGGGGGAACGTGTAAGTCTGGGAGGGTTTACATGCACAGGTGGCGACCTCGTCTCTTTTTGGCGGCCATGGTGCCTCTCATCACCGGCACCCTTTTCGTTGGCGTGACCTTCAGTCAGGTCACCGCGAGCGTTCCACATCGGGTCATCAATTGCCAGAACGATGCCCGTTGTCTCGAGGTACAGGACTGGAAGGACGCCGGATTCGAGTACTACGTCGGCCACGATGAGCCGAGCATGCTTTTCTACTCGAACCGTCCGGGCGCTGGCAACAACTCGACGTATCAGCTGACGTTGCCGACGGAGCCGGCGGCGATGCCCGACGCGGCAGGCAGCACACCGGCAACCTGGGACTTCCAGCTTCACCCAGCTTTCTGGTTCGGGATGATCATCTGCAATCCTGGCTCGTATCCGGAGCAGACGAAGACCTGCACCCCGGACAGCGACAGCAACATCAAACCCCTCGCGCAGGCTCCGGGCCAGGCTTTCCTGGAACTCCAGTTCTATCCACCGGGCTACTTTCCGACCAGCTGCACCGCCAAGAGATGGTGCGTTGCAATGGTGCTCTGGAGCCTTGCGGAGGACCCCATCAACGGGACAACGCTGAACCTCACGTGCACTTCGCAGATCGGCGGGCTCGAGTATCCGAACCTCGCCTACCTGACCAAGAGCGGCAAGCCCACGGGTCCGGCGAACCCGATCGACCTCAACGGCAGCTCGTTCACAGTCACCAACGACTGGCTGCTCATGAACCAGGGTGACCGCCTCACGGTGTCCATTCACGACACCAAAGACGGGTTGCAGACCGTGGTCAAGGACCTGACGACGCAAACCACCGGATCGATGACCGCCAGCGCGGCCAACAGCTTTGGTTATCCGGATTACCAGCCGAACGGGACTGCCTGCAACAACGTCCCATTCAACTTCCACCCAGAGTATTCGACCTCACGGCCGCCGGCCGATGTCACCTGCCCGACCGGCGTGTATCCGAACAATTCAGCGGGCGGTTTCTCTCAGGCGAAGGTCTGCACCGACCAGGGCGGGACCCGCGTGCAGTGGGCGGCCCACTCCTACAACATCTCCTTTTCCGACGAGATCGGCCACTGGGACTGGTGCAACAACGTCACAGAGCCCAACGCCGGCAGCTCGTTGGCGCCTGGAACCGGAATTGGCTCCGGGCACTGCAACGTGGCGGGCCGCGAGGGTCCCGGTCTGACGGTGCACAACGACGCGGACAGCACCTACGGCTGCTTCACAGGTGAAGAGGGCTCGGCGTTCGCCAAATACGGCGGCGGAGTCGCCGGCTCCGACGGAAGTGGGGTGGCCATCCCCGGCTGTTTGACGCAAAACGATGGCTTTGACGGAGCTCCATACATCGCGGGTCGCTGGGCTCCGGCTCCTACAGCACCGACGCCGATCACCTTCTCCAGCCCCGTGACGGGGCAGGGAGAGGACGGTCATCCCTACCAGCAGGTGGCCTTCGAAGCCGACCTGCCGCGCATCACCGCCGTGAACGTCACGGACTACGACTGCAGCCGCAACACCGGAACACGCTGGACGAAGGATTCCGTGACCGGTACCTGGACGAACACCGGAGAGCCTTGCGCGGTGCCGCCCAAGAATGACACAGGTACCACGGCGTTCTATCCGACGTTTGGCCAGAGCGTGTCCAGTGGCAAGTGTGCGTGGCAGTTCGGCAACTACTCGGCTTCAACCGGCGGTGCCGGGGTCCAGTTCGGGCACGACTTGTTCAAGCTGGCGTACCTCGTCTTCGGCGGAGGTGGAGCTCTGACATATCGATTCAATGACGTCCGTCACTTCGGGCCGTCCGGCTGCGGTGTCAGTGCCGGCGGCGGCGGGGACGACAGCAACAGCGGCTAGGCGATCAACAGTTCGGCGAATGGAGGGGCCACGCGGCGCGCGGCCCCTCCACCTTTTGTTGCAACCGAGGTACTCTGGAGTGGTCATGACTGCCCGCGCACCGGGCAAGATCGCCCTCATCCCACTGGTGCTCGTGATGGCCCTGGTGGTGGTTTATCTGGCGCTCCACGCTGGGGTCGTTTCGATTTCCGGCAATCATGGCCGGGACGCAGCGCCGGTCGCCGCGCCCGCGTCGACCCAAGGCGGCGCCACGAACGCGAATCAGGCGTCATCCGGCTCCGGAACAGAGGTGCCATCGACCGGCGCGGGTCACTCGTCCGGAACGGTCACGTCTGGTGGGCCAGAGGACGCCGGCCCTGACGTCGTCAAGCAGGGATCTGGGGGCGGAGTCTGCTCGCCGAAAATCTGCCGGCCCTGACCCTCCTCGGTCCCTGACCTACCTTCGAGGGTGAGCTTTTTCTTTCGGGCCGCTTACCTGTTCGGGTTCAAGCCATGGGATTCTGGCGTCCCGCCCCCCGAGCTCGTCTCGGTGGTCGAGGGCCCTGGACGGCTGGAGCCCAGCAAGGCGCTAGACCTCGGCTGCGGCACTGGGACCAACTGCATCTACATGGCGCAACACGGTTGGGACGCGACCGGCGTCGACTTCGTGCCGCGAGCCATCGAGCAAGCGCGGCGAAAGGCCGCCGCCGCCGGCGTGTCACCTCGATTCGTTGTTGGGGATGTCACGCGTCTCACCGAGGTTGGCGTTGGTGCGGGTTACGCGCTGTTGCTTGATCTCGGATGCTTTCACAGCATCGCGGACGCTCGCCGAGATGCCTACGTCGAGGGTGCCACTGAAGTTGCCAGGCAGGGTTCGACGATGCTGCTGTTCGGCATGGTGAGGCGGGGCGACCCCGGTCGCGTCGGCCCGCGGGGGATGTCCCGTGGGGAGGTGGCGCAGCGGTTTGCCTCCGGCTGGGAGATCGTCTCGGAAGAAGCGGGCCGACCGATGTTCGGAAACGACACCGCCTGGTATCGCTTGCGACGCCGCTGAAGGTTATCGACTCGTGAGCCTGCCGGCCTTCTCCAGCAATCTCAAGCCGACCCAGAAAATGAACAATGCGTTGACGACATGGAGGCTCGCGATAGCGCGGACCCATCCTGTAGCGGCGTTGCGGTACGGAGCGATGAGAAGTGATTGAAGCACCACAAGTCCGAAGACCGCCGCGGTAAGCCATAGAGTTCGCCCGGGCACTCGTCCGAACCAGCCGACCGCAACGAGTAACAGAGGCAGCAAACCGACCACGGCTCCGTTTACGTTCACGTGCCAGTAGAAAAAGGACGAGTTATCCAGCACCCCCAGGCCGGCAAGAAAGAACTGAACGATGATCGATGCGAAGAGCAGCCAGAGTCCGTAAACGTAAGCCTGGCGCGCGATTTCTCGCGGACGGGAGACGGCTCCCTTTCTCATCGCCTGCTCGGCTGGGTTCATCGACCGAGATCATTGTCCACGCACTTCAACTCTGCGCAAGGGGTCAGATAATGCGACGTATGCTCCGCATTTGGCGGATTGCCTATCCAGCCAGTTTTGGCGCCAAGCACAAGGAGCCCTGAGCCATGAAGTGGGTGACCCGAAAGAACGCCGCTGTTGATCGGATCGCGTGCCCGTGGCTGATCCGGCGGTTCATAGATCCAGGCGCGGAATTTCTCTATGTAGACGAAGACGACGTTTCAAGGGTCGCGCGAGAAGAAGGAGCAGAACCCTTCGACGTCGAAGGTGCCGAGCTCGGCCACGTCGATGGGCGCTGCTCGTTCGAATCGATCCTGGTGCGCTATGGACTGAGGGATCCTGCGTTGGGCCGTCTGGCTGAGATCGTCCACGGGGCCGATATCCAGGCCGACCTCGGCCAGACGCGCGAGGCGGCGGGACTCAAGGCAGTCGCGATGGGATTTCGACGCCTCTATGGCGATCGTGACCTCGAGAAGCTCGAGGCTGAGATGCCGGTTTATGACGCTCTGTATGCGTGGTGCACCGCAACAGTCGAAACGGTTTCCTGACCTACGGGATGTTTGGTCGAGGTCGCGATCCGGTAGACTGACCGGGACGCACGGGTGCGTCGCCCGCTCGGGTCCTCTCTTCCTGTCTCAGCACAGAGTCCTGTAGATCGCGGCAAATAAGAAGAAAAAGAGAGGCACCCTGGAGCTTCGTTGCAAACATTCGCCGAAGCCGGCGTAAGCGCGCCTGTCGGAGCCGCGCTGACCCGGCAGCAAATCAATACCCTCAACCGCGTTCAATCCGAGTCGATCCCCGCCCTCCTCGACGGCCGCGACGTCGTCATTCAATCGCCGACAGGCAGCGGCAAGACGCTGGCCTTTCTCGTTCCTCTCCTGGACAGACTCGAGCGGGGCAAGCCCGGCCCCCAAGCCTTGATCGTCGCGCCCACACGCGAGCTGGCGATCCAGGTCCAGGCCGTCTTCCAGTCGCTCGATTCGGGCTGGCGCACCGCGCTGCTGTATGGCGGCGTGGGCTATCACACCCAGACGGCCGCATTGAGGCGAGGCGTCGACGTGGTCATCGGAACGCCGGGCCGCATCCTGGACATGATCAGCAAGAGACTGGTCTCGCTCAGCCGCCTCGAATACATGGTGCTCGATGAGGCGGACCAGATGTTTGACGCCGGCTTCGCAAGAGACGTCGAAAAAATCATCGGCCTCACCTACTCGCCGCAGACCGTCCTGGCGTCCGCGACGATGCCCGAGTGGGTGTCGAGAATGATCGCCAAGCACCTTCAGGACCCGGTCTTCGTGAAGGTCGTGGCTGAAGGACCATCGCTGCTGGAGCACGGATTCGTGCGTACCCAGCGCGGTGCCAAGCTGCGCGTGCTGAGCGACATCCTGCGCAAGCAGGGAGCCACGATCGTTTTCGGCCGAACCAAGCACGGGGTGCGAAAGCTGAACCGCGACCTGCAGAAGCTCGGCCATCGCTCGGTCGAGCTCCAGGGCAACATGGCCCAGAGCGCTCGGGACCATGTGATGCAGTCGTTCAGGAACGAACGAGCCGACGTGCTCGTGGCGACCAACGTCGCGGCCCGCGGCCTTGACGTGAGCCACGTCGACCTGGTCATCAACTACGACCTTCCTGACAGCGCCGACGCGATGACCCATCGCATTGGACGGACCGCCCGCAACGGAAACTCCGGCCGCGCGCTCACCTTCATCACAGACGAGGATCACGACAACTGGGCCAAGCTGCGCCGCCAGGGCGCCCCGCTCCTCAGGACCGTGGACACCTCGGGCCTCACGCGCGATGGCGGATGGTCATACGTGGAAGAGCCGCCGCACCAGAACAGGCCGGATCAGCGCGGGGTGGTCTCGCGCAGGCCGAATCCATCACGGCAGCGTCGGCGCCGGTAGATGCGTCTAGACTGACGGCGACAGGCTGGCGTTCCTCCGCGAACCTGCCGTCCCACGGCAGAGGATGTAACAAGGGGTCCGCAGTGAACGCTGTCCGTATCGCATCCGCTCTGTTGGTCGATGACGACGCCGCCTCGAGCCAGGCCAATCAGCAACGCCTGGAGGGCGATGGCTACAGCGTGGTCACGGCCCGCGACCGGACCGAGGGTCTCGGCCGAGCGAGGCAGGGCGCTCCGAACGTGATCTTCATCCATCTCGGGGCCAACGGAGCGGGCAGCCTTCCGCTCATCGAGGCTCTTCGCGCTGACGATGCCTGCCGGCACATACCGGTCGTGGTTCTGACTGGTCAATCGAGCGCCACGGCAAGCGCGAAGCTTCGGCCCGTGAACCGAGACCTCTGGTAGAGCTCGCGCCGCCCACGTAACAAGAAGAAGGTCGGATGGACCTTTCAGCGGCACCGTCCCGGCGTATCGACAGGGCGGTCGTGGCGTGGGCTGTCCTCGTTTTTGCGCTGCTGTTCCTCGGCCTGCTGCCCCTTTATGTCCTCCACCTCGACCTGGCCAAGCTCGCAGCCAACTCGTCCGGTGCGCCCCCGATCGCTATCGTGGGCATCCTCTTCACCGCCTATACGCCCACCGTGGCCGCGCTTCTGGTGGCCTGGCGCTGGCCTGGCGCCGGCGGGGTACGCCGCCTCCTGAAGCCGCTGGGTCGATGGCGTATCCACCCCGGCTGGTACCTGGTGGCGCTGCTGGGTCCGATCCCGCTGCTGCTCCTGGGCGATCTCGTCTACGTGCTCCTCGGGGGCAACGCACCGCGACACTGGCTGGCCCTACCCACTGGAACCGCGGAAGGAGGGATGTCGGCGCTTCTGTTCACGATCGGCGCAGTCATCGCGGGCGCGGTCGGCGAGGAGCTGGGGTGGAGAGGCTTCGGCCAGCGCCGCCTTCAAACCGGAATCGGTGCGCTGGCGGCGGCCATCGTGATCGGATTGCTGTGGAGCACATGGCATCTGTGGCCGGTCGCGGTTCCGGGCGGGCTGTCGCTCTTCGACTGGACCGACTTCCCGCAGACCTACCTGCGCCTGACTTCGACGGCGATCCTGTACGCGTGGCTCTACAACGGCTCACGCGGCAGTCTGCTTCTGGTCCTGGTGGCGCATGGCGCATACAACATCGACAACTCGATCGTTCAGACCCCGGACTCGGGCCTGCATGCGATTCCGATCATCGTCGCCGTTTTGCACGGGCTGGCAGCGTTGGGTGTGGTCGTCGGCACCAACCCCCGCACGCTGACTCGGGGCGTCAACCAGTTGGAAGCTTAAGATCCCATTAAGGATCTCCCCGTTGAGTGTCATACTCGACGGAGTCGCCTAACAGGGAGACAGAAGCCATCTGGGGGTGTCGATGAGGAAAAAGGTATTTGGTGTGATCAGTGTTGTCGGGCTGCTTTGCGGCGTGGGCCTGGTGCAGGTGAGCGCCAACGACGACGGCTACAACCAGCCACCGGCGGCGGCCGCCAACTGCGACGCCGGACACGGCGCGTTCGGAGCCTTCTCGCATCATTTCGCATCCAACGGCGGGGTCAACTGGATCGCAGCCGACGCCAAGGAAGACGGTGGCCTCGGGCACGACACGGGACCGACCAACTCGGGCTTCTCGCAGTTCTGCCAGGCTCAATAACGACCACGGGTCGATAGTTCGAAGCCCCCGGACGGTGTTTGTCCGGGGGCTTCGCAACGCCTGGCGATCACATTCTCTGCGTCAGAGCAAGATCTGAGCATGGGAAGTCGCGTGCCGACGCGGTTTGGTGCCCGCACCAACCTGGGGCTGCTCCTGTTGCTGCTCGGCGCTTTTCTGACCGGCTGGCTCGCCTTTGCCTACGCCACGGCGCCGGCGCGATGGTCCCTCGTCGTGCATGCAACGAGCGGAATTGCCATCCTCCTCCTGCTGCCCTGGAAATCGATGATCGCGCGGCGCGGGATGAGCCGCAACCGGCCGCATCGGTGGGCCTCTATCCTCCTGGGCCTGCTGGTGATCACATCTCTGCTCGCCGGCCTGGCCCACTCAACCGGCTTGCTCGTTTACGCGGGACCTTTCAGCGCCATGGAGGTTCATGTCGGCGCCGCCCTGGCCGCGGTTCCGTTTGTGGTCTGGCACGTCGCCGTCCGGCGCATTCGGATCCGCGGCACTGACGTGTCACGACGCAATTTCCTGCGCGGCGCAGTCGTGATTTCGACGGCCGCGGTAGCCTACGGCGCCGGCGAGCTCGTCGTGCGCGCGACCGGGCTGCCGGGCGCGGCGCGCAGGTTCACCGGCTCCTACGAGGCCGGTTCGTATGCGCCAGGTCTGATGCCGGTGAGCTCGTGGATGTTCGATTCCATCCCGCAAGTCGAAGCGAAAGACTGGAGACTTCGAATCGGCGACCGCGCCCTGAGCTACGAGGAGCTCGCGGCCTTCGACGATCGTGTCGTCGCGACCCTCGACTGCACCGGGGGTTTCTATTCGACCCAGGTCTGGTCTGGCGCGCGACTTGATCGACTCGTCAAGGACATGCGCGGCGCGAGCATCCGAGTCGTCTCTCACAGTGGCTATGACCGGCGTTTTCCGATCGACCAGGCGGTGAGCCTTCTCCTGGCCACCCGTTTTGGCGATCAGCCCCTCGACGCAGGGCATGGCTTTCCCGCGCGCCTGGTCGCGCCAGGCCGCCGCGGCTTCTGGTGGGTGAAGTGGGTCACCGCGATAGAGGTCGATGACCTTCCGTACTGGTGGCAGTCGCCCTTCCCGACCCAATAAGAAAGCGCGCGCCCGCGTCGGGCGCGCGCACCGGGTGTTCAGGCCGCTTCGGGCAGCGCGGCAGTGGACGGTTTGGGCGAACGGACGCGGATCACCAGCAGCGCGATCACGAATCCGGCGAGCGCGATCACGACACCAATCTCGAACGCCGTCGTGAACCCCGCCATCAGCGCCTGGCCGATCAGTGCGCGAGTCGGACGTACGTTGGCAAGCTGGTCCTTGCTGACGTTGGCGGCAACAGTGCCGAGAACGGCCAGGCCGATCGACCCGCCCAGCTGCTGACTGACGTTGAGCACGGCCGACGCGAGACCCGACTCACGTCGCGACGCGCCCGAGACCGCGACCACCGTGGTGGGAAAGAAGATCAGGCCAAGCCCGACCGACAGGACGATGAGGGCCGGGAGTATGTCGGGGACGTAGCTAGCGTGATCGGATATGCGAGACAGCCACGCGAGGCCACCCGCCACCACGAGCGCGCCGGCGGTGATCGGCACTCTCGGACCGATGCGTCCGACCACGCGCGAGGTGACCTGGGCCGTGATGACGACCCCTGCGCCTAGCGGCAAGAATGCGAAGCCGGCCTGGAGCGGGCTGTAGCCCAGCACGTTCTGCACGACCTGGGTCAAAAAGAAGAGGACGGAGAGCGTCGTCGCCCCCGCCACCATCCTCAGCAGGTAGGCGCCGGTGCGGTTCCGGTTCGCAAAGATTCGCAACGGCATGAGGGGTTGCTCGCTGCGGAGCTCGATCAATATGAAGAGCACCAGCAGCGCGGCGCCAAAGCCGAGCGTCGCGACGGTCACGCTGTCGCTCCAGCCTTGCGTCGCCGCCCGCGACAGCCCATAGACGAGGAGTGTCATGGCGCTCGTGACGGAGATCGCGCCGGGCAGGTCGAGCCGGCCTGACCGCCCGTCCGACACCGCGAGCACCCGCGGCGCCGCGAAGGCCAGGACGAGCGCGATCGGGACGTTGACGAACAGGACCCACCGCCACGACAGGTAGTTGACGATCAGGCCACCCAGGATCAGTCCGACGGCTCCGCCGCCGCCGGCCGCTCCGGCATAGATCCCCAGGGCGCGGTTGCGCGCCGCCCCCTCCTGGAACGTGTCCGCGATCAAAGACAGCGCGGTGGGCGCGACGATGGCGCCGCCCGCGCCCTGGACGACGCGCGCAACGATGAGCCAGGTCGATGTGGTCGCGAGACCGCCGGCAAAGGAGCCGGCCGCGAACAGCAGGACCCCGGCGATGAACATCCGCCGCCGCCCAAACAGGTCGCCGGCCCGGCCACCGAGGAGAAGCAATCCGCCGAAGGCGAGCGCGTAGCCGTTGACCACCCACTCGAGGTCGGTGGCGCTGAAGCTCAGCGCGCGCTGGATCGACGGGAGCGCGACATTGACGATGGTGGTGTCCAGCACGACCATGAGCTGGGCGAACGCGATCACGATCAGCGCGAGGGTGAGGTTGCGAGACTTTTCACCTCCCCGCTTGCCGGGGAGGTCGGCGCGAAGCGCCGGGTGGGGAGGGGTGCTCAAGGAAGTTGCCATTTTCAGTCTCTCCTTTTGGAGTTCACGCGGGTGCCGTCAGGCGGGCGTGTTGTGGATGCCGGTGCCTGCCTCATGCGCAGGTACTCGTTGATACCGACCAGGCGGAACTGCAGCAGCTCGTAGCGGGGGAAAGCCGGTGCGGCGGTCGCGTAGTCGATGACCTGCGGTTCGACCACTGTGTAGTCGTGGCCCTTGTAGGTGACCACGCCCCAGCCGGCTGCCTTGACGTTCAGGTACCACGCGGCGTTCTCGCCGAACGTGCGCGGCATCACGAACGTGTCGCCCAGCGGTCGCATGCCAAGCGGTGTGTCGTACATCCGCCCGGACTTGCGTCCGCGGTGGTGGATGACGCCGACGATCGGCATCCAACGCCTCCCCGCGATGACGAGCGTGAGCGGGTTGATGAAGCCCGCGAAGAACCGGACCGCGCGACGAGCGCGAGCTCCGAGCTGGATGCCTCTTGCGGCGGCGTTCATTTGATTGCCTCCTTTGATGGCTGAGTGATTTGCCGGCCGGGATTCGTCAGCTCCTCGCTGACCGCCCAGAGGCGGGCAGCGATCACTGGGTCGTAGGTGATCGCCTTGCTGCGAGCAGGCTTGCCGTGGAAGAAATAGAGGCCGCTCGCGCCGTCCAGCTCAGGTGACGTTGCGAGGCGGACAGCAATTCGGGCGCCTCGCTGCGGGCTGCCGCCGATCAAACGCACCGCCGCCGACATCAGGCCCATCGCACCGCCGGTTCCTCGGCCGAAGTTGGTCGCAGAGGGGCCTGGCGTGAAGCAGTTGGCGGTGATGGCGGTGCCGGCCAGGCGCCTGGCCAGCTCGTACGTGAACAGGATGTTGGCGAGCTTGGAGCGCGAGTAGGCGGAGAAGAAGTTGTATCCGCGCTCGCCCTGGAGGTTGTCGAAGTCGAGGCGTCCGGCGTGCGACTCGGAAGTGGTGCCGACGACGCGACCGCCGTGCAGTAGATCCAAGAGGAGATGGGTCAACAGGAACGGCGCGAGATGATTCGTCGCGAAGGTGAGCTCGATGCCATCGACCGTGAGCTCTCGGCGTGTTGCAGCCGTGCCTGCGTTGTTGACCAGAGCGTCGACCGAGCTGAAGCGATCGTGCAGCCGGACCGAGAGGTCGCGGATCGAAGCCTGGCTCGAGAGGTCGGCGGGAAGGAAGCTTGGTCCCGGGCCGGTCGCATCTGCCGCCACGCTGGAGAGTGCCTGGGTGCCGCGCGAGGTTTCACGCGACACCATGACGACCTCATGGCCTGTGGCAGCGAGTTGGCGCGCCGTGGCGAGGCCGATCCCGCTGCTCGCACCGGTGACGAGTATCCGTCGGGGCGTCGCGTTCATGACCGACCAGAAGCCAGTCGACGCGCGAGTTATTCCCTTAAGCGGATGATTTCTTTAGCTGAGGATCGGCTGAGGCGATGATGCGTCGCAGCATGTCCGTCAGAGCCTGCTGCTCGCCTGATTTGAGGGGGCCGAAGAACTCGTCCGCCGCGGCGTTGAAGGCCCGGGCCGCGCGCTTCTGCACGGTCCGGCCGCGCGGGGTGAGGCCCAGCGCGTAGGAGCGCCTGTCGGCGGGGTTGCGGCGGCGCACGACGACCGCCTGCTGCTCGAGCTGGTCGATCAGCTCGACCATCGTCGTCCGGTCGATTCCGAGCTGCTCGCCGAGCGCCTGCTGAGAAACGGGCCCCTCCGCGAGCAGGTTGAGCACGCCGCAGAGCTGGACGCTCAAGCCGAGGGGGCTGAGCCGGCGTTTGGCCAGCTCCTGCCCGGTCCTGGCCGCGATCACCAGGAGCGCCCCGGGTCGATCGGCGAGTGAGGGCGGAATCGGCATGTGGCGATTATGCCCGGATTTTCACGAATCAACCGCTCAACCGACGGTCTGCTCGAGTGACGATCTGCGGTAGGTCAGGCTTTCGGCACGTCGAGGGCGCTGCGCTGGTCGAGGTAGTAGAGAAGAGCCATGGCGGGGGCGATGACCAGCACGAGAGCGGCTCCGACGATGAGCAACAGCGCCTGCGTGCCGGGAGGCGCGGTCGCCTGCGCGATCGTCAGCTGTCCGGGGAGGAGGTACGGCGACTGGGCAAACCCCCAGGCCATGACCATGGAGCCAACGGCGCCCACTGTCAGGACCCGGTACCAGCGAAAGATGCCTCGCCAGTGCAGGAAGGCAACGAGCGGAGTGACGATCATCGTGATCAGCGCGAACGGCAGGCCTGGCCCGGCCAGCATCGACCTGAAGAGCGTCGGGGCCTGAAATCCGATCGTGACCAGGGCCACCGAGCCCATGGCGATCAGAACCAGCGCGGCGGTCACGGCTCGACGACGGAAATACCTGACGAGCTCGTCCGCGCCGTAGCGGCGTGCGTCGCCCACCAGGAACGACGCGCCGCTGAAGGCGGTCGCGGCCAGTGAAACGAGTCCGAAGCTGATCGACATGGGGCTGAACGAGGCGGCGAGCACCGACTGGCTCGGTCCGGCGATTCCGACGCGGCCGGACGCGATCGCGCCCAGGGAGGCCGCGAAGAAGAATGGCGTCAGCACCGAAGACAGGCCGAACACAAGGTCGGCGATGCGGTGGGCCCGAGGTTCGTCCGCCACGTGCCGGAACGCGAAGAAAGCGCCGCGAAGGATGAGACCGATCAGGGCCAGGCTGAACAGGGGATAGAGGCTGGTGAAGGTGCTTTGAAAGAAGATTGGGAATCCGGTCCAGCACAGGACGATGGCAAACGCCAGCCATACGTTGTTGACCTCCCACACCGGCGCCATCGCATGGTCGATCAGGGCGCGCGCCTCGCGGCCGCGGGCCGACGTGCCCGCGAGCAGGTCCCAGATGCCCGCGCCAAAATCGACTCCGCCCGCGGTGCTGTAGGCCGTGATCGACAGCAGCAGCGAAAGTGCGATCAGGTTCACGAGCCGGGCTCGGGGAACCTCGCCGGTCGCGGCCCGTAGGGCACGCCCTCTTCCGGCGCGGTAGGTGTCTTCAGGTCCTCGCGCCTCCAGCGCGCAGCGAGCCTCAGCAGCAGGGTGACGAAGAAGTACGCGATCAGGGCGTAGACGACGACCAGCGTGGCCAGCATCGTCCATACGAACGAAGCCGGCGCGGAGGTGACCGCGTCAGAGACTCGCATCAGCCCGTACACGATCCACGGCTGGCGACCGACCTCGGTCGTGACCCAGCCCGCCTCGACCGCCAGGTAACAGCCGACTCCCCCGAGCGCCGCCAGCCGGTAGAACCAGACCGACTCGGGCAAGCGCCGCCGGCGAAGCAGGACCCAGAAGTACCAGGCGGCCAGCGCCGCCCCGGCGGTGCCGAGCCCCACCATGGCGTCGAAGGCGAGGTGCGTGATGTTGGCCTCGACCGTGCTGGGCCTGGCGTTCGCGGCGAAATCGGTCAGGCCGCGCACCACGGCGTTGGGCGAGTAACCCACCAGGATCGAATCGAGGACCGGCACGGCGATGCCGAATCGGACGTCGCCGGAGTCGTCGATGAGCCCACCGATGACCTCAGGGTTGTGGTCGCGCGTCTTCCAGGTGACCTCCGTCGCGGCGAACTTGGCAGGCTGGTCTGTGACGAGCGCCCGGGCGGACAGGTCGCCGACCACGAGCTGGACCGGGGTGAGGGCGGCGGCGACCGTGAAGGAAACCAGGAAGGCCAGCCTCTGGTAGTGGTCCCGCCGCCCGCGCAGCCAGGCCACCGCGTAGACCGAAGCCACGGCGAAGCCGGCCGTCATGTAGATCGCGATCAGGAAGTGCCAGAACTCGTAGCCAAGCGCGTGCGTGAACAGCGCGGCGATGACGTTGACGTCGACGAGCCGGCCCGCTTGCAGCGTCACGCCGCCGGGGGTGTTCATCCATGAGTTGGCCGACAGCACGCCGAACGCGCCGAGCAAACCCGCGGGCGGGAGGACCAACCCGAGCATGAAGTGCGTTCGCCGCGGGAGTCTTTCCCATCCGTACAGATAGATGCCGATGAAGATCGCCTCGAGGAAGAAAGCCAGGCCCTCGATCGCGAAGCCGAGCCCAATCGCGGCGCCGAAGCGCCCCATCATGCGTGGCCACAGGATGCCGAACTCGAACGACAGGATCGTCCCGGTCACCGCGCCGACCGCGAACTGAACCGCCATCACGACCGACCACCGCCGGGCGATCTTGAGAGCCACCGGGTCGTTGCGCGCGATACCGATACCCTCCATCAACAGGGTCAATGAGGGAAGGGCTACGCCCAGCGGCACCAGCAGCACGTGAGACGCAAGGGTGAACGCCATCTGGATGCGGCTCGGCAGAAGAGCCGACTCTCCCGCCAGCCATACGGTCGAGGTCATCGCGTCTCTTCCATCGTCCTCCGATGACGAGTGTCACGTCGGCGTATAAGAAGGACGCGTGGCTGCGAGCAGGTGCACTCACTTCACAAGCGACACGAGGATCCCCGAGCCAAACACTCCCAAGGGTTGTGAGGAGTGCCTGGCGACCGGCGACAGTTGGGTCCACCTACGCCTGTGCCTCGAGTGCGGTCACGTCGGCTGCTGCGATTCATCTCCGAATCGGCACGCGACCAAGCATTTCCACAAGACCAACCACCCGCTCGTCGCCTCATATGAGCCGGGTGAGGCGTGGGTCTGGTGCTACGCGGACGAGGTCCTTTTCGAAACGGTCTCGAGCGTACGCTGAGAGGGCTCGGGCCCCTCGCCGTTGCCCGACCACGACTCGGCGAACTGGCTGTTATAGAGCCTGAAGTAAAAGCCCTTCCGCTGCAGCAGCTCAGCGTGGCTGCCCTGCTCGACGATCTTGCCGGAGTCCATGACCACGATCGCGTCCGCGTTCCGGATGGTCGACAACCGGTGGGCGATCACAAAGCTCGTGCGGCCCTGGCGGAGCTGTGCCATCGCCTTCTGGATCAGGACCTCGGTGCGCGTGTCCACGTTGCTGGTCGCCTCGTCCAGGATCAGGATGGTGGGGTCGGCGAGGAAGGCGCGCGCGATTGTGAGCAGCTGCCTCTGGCCCGACGAGAGGTCTGACGCGTCCTCATCGAGGACGGTGTCGTAGCCCTTGGGCAGCGTCCGGACGAAGGAGTCGACGTGGGCGGCTTGCGCGGCCGCGATGATCTCTTCCTCGGTCGCGCCTTCTTTGCCGTAGGCGATGTTGTCCCGGATCGTGCCGGCGAAGAGCCATGTGTCCTGCAGCACCATCCCGAACACCCTGCGGACCTCATCGCGCGGGACCTCGCGCGTGTTCACGCCGTCGATGCGGATGCGTCCCGAGTCGATGTCGTAAAAGCGCATCAGCAGGTTCACGATGGTCGTCTTGCCCGCGCCCGTCGGTCCCACGATCGCGATCGTCTGGCCCGGCCGGACCTGCAGGTTGAAGTCGGCGATGAGCGGCTTGTCCGCCTCGTACCTGAAGTTCACGCTCTCCAGCGCGACCTGGCCGCTCACCGCATCCGGCTGAGCGCCGGTGTCGACGTCGGGAGTCTCTTCCTCGGCGTCCAGCAGCTCGAAGACCCGCTCCGCCGACGCCAGGCCGGACTGCAGCAGGTTCATCTGGCCCGCGATCTGCATGATCGGCATGGTGAACTGGCGCGAGTACTGGATGAAGGCCTGCACGTCACCCAGGGTCATGGTTCCCGAAGCCACGCGATAGGCGCCGATCACAGCCACGGCGACGTAGTTGAGGTTGGCCAGGAACTGGATCGCCGGCTGGATGATCCCGGAGAGGAACTGCGCCTTGAAGCTCGCCTCGAAGAGGCGGCCGTTGTGTTCCTCGAATACTTTTTGCGCGCTCGCCCTTCGGCCGAAGACCTGCACCAGCGCGTGGCCGGTGTGCATCTCCTCGACGTGCCCGTTCAGGCTGCCGGTCCATTTCCACTGGGCGGCGAACTGCTTTTGGGAGCGCCGCGCGATGAGCAGGGTCACAACGACCGACAGCGGTACGGTGACCAGCGCGATCAGCGCCAGGAGCGGGCTGATCCAGATCATGAACGCCAGAACGCCGACCACGGTCAGCACCGAGGTGAGGATCTGGCTCAAGCCTTGCTGCAGCGTCGTCGTGATGTTGTCGATGTCGTTGGTGACCCGGCTGAGGATGTCGCCGTGGGAGTGGCTGTCGAAATACTTGAGCGGAAGCCTCGACAGCTTGGCTTCGACATCGCGGCGGAGCCCGTAGACGGTGCGCTGCGCGACCCCGGCCATGATGTAGCCCTGCGCCCACATGAGCACCGACGACAAGAGGTAAAGGGCGACGGCAAGGAGCAGCGTCATCCCGAGGGCTGTGAAGTCGATCCCCCGTCCCGGTGTGACGTTCATTCCGGACAGCATCTGAGCGATCTGTCCCTGGCCGTGCGCCTGGAGGAGGGCTATGGCCTGCGCCTTGGTCAGGCCCGCGGGCAGCATCTTGCCGACGATGCCGTTGAAGATGATGTCCGTCGCGGTGCCGATGATCTTGGGTCCGATAACCGAAAAGGCCACGCTCCCGATGCCCAGCACGGCAACCGCGCCGATCAGGCGGAGCTCGGGTCGCAGGCGGCCGAGCAGCTGCCGCAGCGTCTTGCCGGGATGGCTGAGCTTGGACGCGGGCGGGCCCGCCATGCCACCCATCCAGCCCCCGGGCTGCCGCCGCTGCTCGCGGGCCGCTCCTGGGCGGTTGATCATGCGACCGCCTCGCCCAGCTGCGAGTCGACGATCTCCCGATAGGGCTCGCACGAGGCGAGCAGCTCGTCGTGCGTACCCATGCCCTCGACCCGGCCCTCGTCCAGGACGATGATCCGGTCGGCGTGCATGATCGTGCTGACGCGCTGGGCGATGATCAGCACCGTGGACTGCCGCGTGTCTGAGCGCAGCGCGGCCCGGAGACGGGCGTCGGTGCCTGCGTCGAGCGCGGAAAAGCAGTCGTCGAATAGGTAGACGGCGGGCCGCTTGACCAGCACCCGCGCGATCGCGAGGCGCTGACGCTGGCCGCCGGAGACGTTGGTTCCGCCCTGGTCGATCGGCGCTTCGAGGCCTCCCATCTCCTCCACGAAATCCCTCGCCTGGGCCACCTCCAGCGCGTGCCACAGCTCGTCGTCGGTGGCCTGCTCGTTGCCGAACCGCAGGTTGCTGGCGACGGTGCCGCCGAACAGGTACGCGCGCTGGGGGACGATGCCCATCCGGCTCCACAACCGCTCCAGCGTTTGCTCCCGCACGTCGACGCCGTCGACCAGCACGCCGCCCCCGCTGACGTCGAAGAAGCGGGGGATGAGGTTGAGCAGGGTGGTCTTGCCGGAGCCGGTGCCGCCGATGATCGCTGTCGTCTGGCCGGGCCGCAGCTCGAACGCGAGGTCCTGCAGCACGGGCTTCTCGCCACCCGGATAGCCGAAGGTGACGTCCCTGAACTCGACCACTCCCGTGAGCCGCTCGGGCTCGATGGTCCGCGCAGGCTCTTCGATGGAGGGGACGGTGGTGACGACCTCCTGCAGCCGCGCGGCGCTGGCCTCCGCGCGCGGCACAAGGATGACCATCGCGATGGCCATCATCAGCGACATCAGGATCTGCATGATGTACATCAGGAAGGCGGTCATGTTGCCGATTGGCATCTGGCCGCTGTCGACCAGGTGGCCTCCGAACCACAGCACCGCGATGGTCGTGATGTTCATCACGGCGAGGACCGCGGGGAAGGCGATGACGAAGATGCGGTTGACGCGCAGAGCGGTCGACGTCAGGTCATAGTTCGCGGATTCGAACCGGCGACTCTCGTAGTCCGTGCGGATGAACGCCCGGATGACCCGGACTCCCATGATCTGCTCGCGCATGACCTGGTTGATGCGGTCGATCTTCACCTGCATCGAACGGAAGAGGGGAATCGCCTTGACGAACATGAAAGCGACGATGGCGATCAAGACCGGAATCACGACCACGAGCAGGCCTGATAGCGTCACGTCCTCGCGCAGCGCCATGATCACGCCGCCGACCGCCATGATCGGCGCGCTCACCATCATGGTCAGCGCGATCTGCAGAAACAGCTGAATCTGCTGGACGTCGTTGGTGTTGCGCGTGATCAGGGAGGGGGTGCCAAAGCGATTCATCTCGCGCGCCGAGAAGTTCTGGACCTTGCCGAAGACCGCAGTCCGCAGGTCCCTCCCGACCGCCTGGGACGCAAGCGATGCCCAGTAGACGCCGCCGACCGCGATGACGCCGAGCACGAGCGTGATGCCGAGCATCACGCCGCCCGTCCTCCAGATATAAGGTATGTCCCCCCTGGCGACGCCGTTGTTGATGATGTCGGCGTTCAGGTTGGGGAGGTAGAGGTTGGCGATCGACTGGATCAGGACGAGCACGATGACGATCGCAACCTCTCGCGCGTAAGGCCGCAGGTACGACCGCAAGAGCCGGATCAGCATCCCTCGGACCCCATGACGATCGTTTGATTATATCGAATGATTGACGTGAGTCAACCCATTTGGTACAGTCGAACAGGTGAGGCGATCCGAGCTGGACAGCGAGGAGCTCCGGTCGACCATGATCGCATTTATCCGGCAGCGCGCTGCGTTCGCGGACGAGACCGCCAGCTTTTTCATGGACGTTGACCTCACCATGGCTCAGTTCCGAGCCCTGGTCGCGATTCGCCGGTGGGGAAGGCAGAGCGGCAGGGAGCTGGCACGACGCCTGCACGTGACGCCAGGGACTCTTGTCCCCCTGATCGACCGACTCGAAGAGCAGGGCTACGCTCGCCGCGTGCCGGACCTGGACGACCGCCGGCTCACCTGGGTGGAGCTGACGCCGAAGGCGGATCGGCTGTTCAAGCGGCTGTGGAGCCTGGGAGCAGCCAGGGTCGCCAAGGCCATCTCCCAGCTCGTGCCGACAGATCGCGCGGAGCTGAGGCGGCTCCTCAACCGGGTCGCCGAGCATCTCGAGGCAGGCGCGGCACCCTTGATGGACAAGAAAGCCACCGCCTGATCGCCAAGTCAAAGCTTGTTAAGACGCGTTCTCTCTTAAGTGCTTCTCCACGCAGCTTTTTTCTTTGGCGTCCTGAGCGCGGCCACCACCGTTGGCTCGTTCTTCGGCGGCGCGATTCGCACGCGCATCTGGTTCGGCTTGCCGCTCGGCCTGATCCTGATCGCGCTCGTAGCCTGGAACGCGACGATCATCAGCCAGGATCGCGACTTCGAGCTCACGCTGTCCGGCATCGCTCTCTTCGCCACGGCCATCACCCGCCTCGCGATGCGCAGGTGGAGCTGGCTCGGGTCGCAGCTTTTCGCCACGGCGGCGCTTGCCTCCTTCGCATATCTGCTCTATGCAGGGTCGATCACGTATGCGGTCGCGCAGGACGTGGTCTACCTGGTCGCGTCATCGCTGCTGCTGGTGCTGGAGCTCGCGGCACTGTCACTGTCGCTTTCGTATCTGTTCGAGATCGTCGACACGCTGAGCCGCAGGTCGGATGCCGTGCATCCGAGCGACCCCAACCATCTCCCCAGGGTCGCCATCCAGGTCCCCGCATATAACGAACCTCTCGAGGTCGTGGGCGAGACGCTCAACGCGCTGGCGGCCCTCGACTATCCCGACCTCATCGTCCAGGTCGTCGACAACAACACGCCGGACCCAAAGACGTGGCAAGCGCTGAAGGCCCTCTGCGAGAAGCTCGGGCCACGGTTCCAGTTCATGCACCTGGAGAACTGGCCGGGCTTCAAGGCCGGGGCGCTCAACGAGGCCACGCGACGCCTGCCCAAGGAAGTCGAGATCATCGGGGTCGTCGACTCCGACTACGTGGTGCGGCCGGACTGGCTGCGTGCGCTCGCCGGTCACTTTGCGGACGCCAAGGTCGCTTTCGTGCAGACCCCGCAGAACTACCGCGATTGGGAGGACGACCAGTACCTGCGCGGCCTGTACTACAGCTACCGGTATTTCTTCGATATCACCATGCCCTCGCGGGCACATCGCAACGCGATCATCTTCGCGGGCACGATGGGCCTGATCCGGCGCAGCGCGCTGGAGGAGATCGGCGGCTGGAACACAGACGTCGTGACCGAGGACGCGGAGGCGAGCTTGCGCATCCTCGCGCGCGGGCACGCAGGCGTGTACGTCAACCGCGCTTACGGTCACGGCCTCATGCCACTCAGCTTCGACGGGCTCAAGAAGCAGCGCTTCCGCTGGGCGTTGGGCGGCGTGCAGATCCTGCGCCTGCACTGGCGCCGCCTGGTGCTGCCGGGCCATGGCGAGCGCCTCACCGTGGCGCAGCGCGTCCACTATCTGCTCGGCAACGTGCAGTGGTTTGGAGATGCGCTGATGTTCTGCTTCACGGTGCTCCTTCTTCTCACCGCCCTGTCCACCGCGATGCACCACCAGCTCCCGATCCGGAGGATGACCGGCGTCGCGCTGGGTCTGCCCGTCGCCTTCCTGGCCACCGGCCTGGTGCGCGCGGTGTGGGCGATGAAGCTCAGGACGCGGTGCACCTGGCGCGATGCGATCGCAGGCCTCCAGGTTTGGTTCGCGTTGAGCTGGGTCGTGACGATGGCCTGCTTGCGTGGACTCATCCGCTTCCACACCACGTTCCTGCGCACGCCGAAGGTCAAGGAGGGCGAAAAATCGGCGATATCGGCGGTGCGCTCGGCGCAGGTCGAAACCTTGCTGGCCGCGACCGGTCTTGCCGCGGCGATCGTCATGGTCGTCCGCGCCCCGTCCTTCGCGACGGGAGCGTTGGCGGTGCTGCTGATCTTCCAGGCCGCGATCTATGCGAACGCGCCCTGGGCCGGCGCCTCGGCTGAAGGGATCCACCTGACTCCGCTGCGTCGCGCGTACAGGACGTCGGCCCAGAGCACGGGCGGGCGGCCTGGAGTGGGCGCCGATACGCTGGCCATCCCGGCCGCGGTCGCCGTCGTTGCGCTGGTCCTGATGCTCCTCATCTCGCTGGCCGCGCCTCCGCCACCGCCGGAACCAGCGACGAGCGCGCCGGGCGAGCAGATCGCGGCGCCCCTGCATCCATCGCCCTCTGCCTCGCCATCTCCGTCCGCGTCTCCCTCGCCGTCCGGTTCTCCCGTATCGTCGCCTTCAGCGTCGCCCTTGCCTTCGGCGTCGGCGTCGCCGAAGCACTGAGGCCCGCAAACTCCCAGGAAACGCTAAGGATCCGTCGATTCGCCTCACAGGTTGCACGGGCAACCTGATGGACAAAACACCGCTAAAGGGAGTTACCGGAGGTACATCGATGTCGACCGAGAATCCAAACGAGCAGGGGCCGCCGGAGCAGCCTGTGCCGACGCCGTCAGAGCCGACCTTTCTTGCGCCGCCATCGGCTGGGACCCTGGGGCCTCCTCCGGCATGGATTCCGCCGCCTCCACCCGCGGCGAGGGGCTCGATCTGGACCCGCGTCGCCGCCTTCGCGGTCCTGATCGCGGTCGTCGCGGCGGTGGCCGGAGCCGGCATCGGCTGGAGCCTCGCCCGAGCGGTCAATCCCCGCCAGGCCGCGCAGGCGACGCAGCCCCAATCCCCGATCCAGGCCGTCGCCCCTAGCACTGGTTCGAGCAACTCCACCACCGACGCCATCGCGGCCAAGGTCAGCCCGGCAATCGTCGACATCAACACGACGGTTGGCAGCGGGCAGGCCGCCGGGACCGGCATGCTCGTCACCTCGACCGGCGAGATCCTGACCAACAATCACGTCGTGAGTGGCTCGACCAGCATCACCGTGGTGGTGCAGAGCCGCTCCCAGACCTACTCTGCCCACGTCGTCGGCGTCGACGTCGCTGAGGACGTCGCCGTGATCCAGATCGACTCCAACGTTTCCGGCCTGCCCACGGTCACCATCGCCGACTCTTCCTCGCTCAAGGTCGGCGACACGGTCGTGGCCATTGGCAACGCGCTCGGGCAGGGCGGGGCGCCCCACGTCACGCAGGGCCAGGTCACGGCGCTCGACCAGACCATCACGGCGAGTGAGGGGGGAAGCACCTCCGAGACCCTGAACGGAATGATTCAGAGCGACGCCGTGATCTACGCGGGCGACTCAGGTGGGGCGCTGGTCAACACCTCGGGCCAGGTCGTGGGCATGATCACCGCGGGCCAGGCGCAGGGCTTTCGTTCCTCAGCCTCGGACGTCGGGTTCGCCGTCGCATCGAACACCGCGCTCGGGGTCGTCAACCGGATTCGTGGTCACGAGCAGGCGTCCGACCTGACCTACGGGCAGGTCGGGTACCTCGGAGTGCAGGTCCAGTCGGTCGATTCCTCGAACGCCGCGCAGCTGGGTCTCAGCGTGACCTCAGGCGCCCTGGTCACCGCGACGCCGCAGTCGGGCACTCCGGCCGCTTCGGCCGGCATCGCCCGCGGCTCGGTGATCACCAGGGTCGGCGGGAGCGCGGTCACTTCCTCTGACACGCTCGGTACGGCGGTCAAGTCGCATCACCCTGGCGACCAGGTGTCGGTGACCTGGGTCGACCAGAGCGGCACGCACACCGCGACGGTGACTCTCGCCGGTGTGAATCCGTAGCAGCAGGAGGGGGCCGCGGTTAACAAAGCAGGCCCAATACCCCGGCCTGTATCCTTGACGGGTTGTGCGGATAGTCGTCAAGGACCCCGAGGAGTTCGAGCAGGCGCTGCGCGAGTTCCGCCGCAAGGTGCAGGAACAGGGACTCGTGCGCGAGATGCGACGGCGCTCGCACTACGTACCGCCGGCCGAGGCACGCAAGATCAAAAGCCTCCGCGCGCGACGCCGCCGAACCCGGTAGCGGGTTCAGGGGGCTTTTAGCGCACCGCTGATCAGTCCGGGACATTTTCGCTGGTCCCACTCGACCCGCCTTCAATGCTGGTGACGCCTTAAGTAGTGGCCGGCCGCCTCAAGTTCAATAGGTATGGAGGTCGGTCGGTCGCCCCTGGTGGTACGACCCTCGTCCAGCCGGCTGGCCAGGACCGTTCGCGCAAGCATCCTGATCGGCCTGCCGACCTTCGGCCTGATCGCGTTGGTTCAGCTCTGGAAGTACCCGATCGAGAATGGGATCGCATACGTGGGCACGATCGCGGTCATGGCCCTTGCAGCGTGGCTCTTCCTCACTGAAGCGGAAATCGTGGTCGATCAGTCGACCATCGCCAAGCGGAACCTCATTGGGATCTGGCGGCATGCCCCTTTAACTGACGTGGCAGGCATCGGTTTTCGCCGCATTGGGATCAAGCACGTCGGCATCGTGTACCGCAGGGACAGGCGCTGCATCTTCTGGATTACGTCGAACGTCTGGGACCGCGACGGCCTCCAGGCGCTGGCGCAACGCCTGGGTGGCAGCAGTGTCGAACGTGCGAGCACCTATACGGACATCAACCGCGAGTTTCCTGGCACTTTTCCCAGGTGGCTGGCCTTCTATGAGCGCCACCCGATCTGGACGATTGGCTTGGGCCTCATCGGAGTTCTTGTCCTGTGCGTGCTCGGCATGATGGTGGCCGATCTCGTCAGCGTGGGGCACCTCCGGACCTAGGCTGGGGCGAGCTCGAGTCTCCGGATGGCTTCACCACCGGCTTCAGATCGCCCTTGAGCGCATCCTCATACGCGGCCCACAGCACCCCGTATGCCGCCACCAGACCTTCGGGGCGGGGCTGGTTCAGGGCCACTTCGAAGCGCTTTGTGTATGGATGCTCGCCGAGCTCATCTCGCAGCAACGCCTGAGTCTGCGCCTCCCATTTCGACGCCGACGCGAGGTCCTTGCGCTTCTCAATCATCAGCCGGCCACGGCTCATCATCTCCTCCAGGCGCGCGACGAAACCGTGCCGGTCGAATCCCTTCGGCGCGCGGGGCGGGCCCTCGCGGCTTACCGTCTTCCACTGGACCGGACGGTCGTATGTCGGGGCCGACGTGGTGGGGCGCCAGCCGGCGGCTGCCCGCTGTCGGTCGTATGCCGCGCGCTTGGTGTTGTTGGTCAGTACGTCGTGCGCCAGGTTGATCAGCTTCGCGTGCTCGAGCGCGTCCGGATGGTTGCCGCGGTCAGGGTGCCAGTACTTGAGCTGGCGCCGCCATGCGGCGTGCAGCTCCGTCTCCGTTGCGTCCGGCGGGACGCCGAGCACGAAGTAGTAGTCGGCCAATGGAGGGTCGTAAGGCGAGGCCGTGCCTCCTTCGTCTCGCATGCAGAACTGGGCTACCGAAAGCGCAGTCTCGCACGGCGGCCAGGGCTTGTGGCAAGCCTCTTCGCCAGTGAGCCGCCGGCCCTTTGTCGCCCGAGAGGTAAGGGCGAGGAGTTCAGATGGCGTCCCGCTTGACCGCAATCATGGCCTGCTGGTACAAGCCGCGACCCGCACTGAATCCCGCTTGATCACCCGCCGCGAGCGCGTCGGCCATGGACATCAGGGCCGAGTCGGCCTTGGCCAGGTCGAGCTGAAGCTGCCTGTCTTTGGTCACGAGCAAGCCTGGAGCGGCGATCGCGACCAAAGCAGCCTGCAAGCTCGTGACCTGCGCCTCCACGTTGTGGACCAGGTCCAGGCACGTCGAGACTCCACTCCCGGTGCAGCTGAACTGGCTTTGGCCGGCGAGGTCGTTGCACTCGGTGCAGCTGCCAAGCTTCTGGTTCTCGTACCGGAAGGACGCAACGTACGTGTCAACCGTGCCTTGCTTGGAGCTCACGATGCTCGCCACCATGATCTGCACCCAGGTCCGTCCCGTCTGTCCATCCTGAACTTTTACCCACAGGTCCGCATTCGCCGCATCTTGCGCCCGATCGGCGGTGAGGATGACATTTTCACGAGCGATTTGCACCGTCAAGTGGTGTCGAAGTTGCGAGTCGGCGGTGGCGAACCTTGAAGGTGTGTGGAACCGGTTCAGGTCGGCGAGGAATTGGTTCTGGGTAGGCATGATGAGGGCGAAGTACGCCTCGCAACCAGCAAACTCGCTTCCGCTGCTGCAACCCTCGGCCTGCCCTGCAGTCTGCACCTTGTCGTGGTCGGTGCCCACCATCGTCTTGTAGGCCATGATCGCCTGACTCGTGTCGGCCGGGCTGGTGCGGTCGGCGACGCGATGGGTGGAGAACAACGCCGCGGCTGCTGCGATCACGATCACAGCCGCAGTCACAACCGCCACCAGTCGCAGTCCCATCCTGGGCCACCTGGGCCGCCACGCCAGGCCCTGTGCCGGTCGGGCCGACCGCTGGTCGAGGGCTCCCCGCAGTCGCTGATACGCGTCAGCGGGCGGCTCGACATCGAGCGCCTGGTGGAACCGATCAAACAGGACGCGGTCATCCATCAAAGTGCTGCCTCCTGGATTTGAATGATCGGTCGAAGGCGGTGGACCGCTCGCTCAACGCGTGTCCTCGCAGCCTTGGTCGAGATGTCGAGAGTTGTAGCGATCTCATCGAAGGACATATCGAGGTAGTAGCGAAGGACCAGCACCAGCCTTTCGTCATGGCCCAGCCTGAGGAGTCCCCTGCGCAGGTCGACAGCCGCGGCTACATCAACCGATGACGCCTGCTCCGCCGGCGGTTCACCTTTGATCACCGACCACCACTTGCTTCCGCTTACCGTTCGGCATTGATTGGCTACGATGGCCAAAAACCATGGCCGGAGGCTGGAGCCGTCGCGAAGGTTGCCTAGCCTCCTCCACGCTTTGAAAGCGGCCTCCTGAACCGCGTCCTCTGCTTCGGCCACGTTGTGGAGCAGTCCGTAAGCCACACGGAATGCCGACCGGTACTGCGGTCGAATGAGCTCCGCGAAGGCCGCGCCGTCGCCATGCCGGGCAGCGCTGATCAAGTCTGCCTCGTCACGGATGAACATCACATCGGCCATCGCACCCGACCTATATAGGGCCTCCAGCGTCGATTTGCCCCAAGTTTCTTGGGCGCGAAAAGTTGGGGCAAAACGCCCGGCCGGACCCTAAATGCCTGTGACGACTCGCCTCAGGCGAGGACTTTCAGGAGGTGTTTCAGATGGAAGCCAGGGCAGCGGTCCGCGGAGGTCGTTTCTTCGAGGCCAGCGCGGTGGTCAAGTTCATGGTTGGTGTGTCGGCGGTTTTCTTGCTCGGCGGCGCGGGCGGTTATGTCGTCAGGGGTTGGAGCGGTCCGAGCGTGTCGAATGCCGGTCCCGCCAAGCAGGTTGTGCAGCCGGTACAGCCGCAGATTCCGTACAGCACTCCGAGCGCGCCGGCGCGCCCACTGCAGACGCTCGACCCCGCCGGTTACCCGATCTAGCACCCCCTGGTCACAAGGAGGTTCTCGAAATGTGGAAGGAATTCCTGGCGAAGCTGATCCAGTCGTGCGTGTACATCGACCCGATCGCCTATGTGCACTACGCCGCCGCGATGCGGCAACGATCCGGGCAAGTCTCGACCGCCAAGGATGAAGCCGATGAAAGGGAGTTGATCCGCCTGGTGGAGCGGCTAGAGAGCAGGGCGCGAGAACCCCTGCCCACCAGTGGCGTGATCCAGTTTTCGTCCCACGAGCGTCGGGCCACCGGCGCAGAGTGATCGACGGCGCTATCTGGCCCCGGTATAATCCCTTCCGTTCGGTGACCATGGCGGAGGGGAGACACCCGTTCCCATTCCGAACACGGAAGTTAAGCCCTCCAGCGCCGATGGTACTGTCGGGGTAACCCGGCGGG
>Ga0209806_1000027_pt1 | contig 73177 bp, 58 predicted proteins | sample GraSoiAngelo_152_FD_186166 | JGI IMG/M metagenome (GOLD analysis project Ga0209806, IMG submission 186166) | Grasslands soil microbial communities from the Angelo Coastal Reserve, California, USA - 14_1009_12_30cm (SPAdes) (version 2) | ecosystem: Environmental > Terrestrial > Soil > Grasslands ... | reverse complement strand
CCAGTCCGGCATCGCATGCCAGACACGCGCATATCGTTGACCCACAAGTTCGAGATCGCGGGTCACGAAGGGTACATCACCGTCGGTTTGTACGAGGATGGTCAACCCGGTGAGCTCTTCATCACTATGTCGAAGGAAGGCAGCACGATTGGCGGGTTAATGGACACCGTCGGTACGCTTACCTCGATCGCGCTGCAGTACGGCGTCCCGCTCGAAAGTCTCGTGAAAAAATTCGCCTATCAACGGTTTGAACCGAGTGGGTTCACAAAGAATCCCGATATTCGTCACGCAACCAGTATTACCGATTACGTATTTCGCTGGCTGGCGTGCCAGTTTATTAAAGGCTACAAAGAGGCGACTTCGCCCAATCGAGCCCAGCCGGACCTGCCACTCAAAGAGATCGCGGAGATCGAAAAGAAAGCTCTGAACCGACCGGTAACGGATTTGGCGCGCACCGGCGAAAAGGAAGTGATCGACGTGATCACGAGTCATCCATCCAATCGCACGAACGGCGGCAAGTCCGCTGAAGCGAACGGGAACGGCGACAAAAACCCGGACCGGGTAACAGTAGCGCTCGGCAGCATCTTCATGGGCATCACCTGTTCCGTCTGCGGCAGCGACAAAGTCATCCGCGCCGGCGCCTGCGGCGTTTGCACGGAATGCGGCACTAGCCAGGGGTGCAGCTGAGGGCAAGGCCTGATCACTGGGCCTCTACGAGGTCTAAATTTCCAGATTGCGCTGCTGCAAACCCCGGTCCGCTACCTTGAGGTTGGGACCATTGGGGTCTTGCGGATTTCTGAAGACTATGTGCACCAGGCGGCGCGCGCGATTGGACACGCGCGTGCGCATGGCTACAATGCGTCGCCCGTTTTTCTAAAGACAACCTGAATGAATAAGCTCGACGCGCAGCGACAGAAAGAAATCCAGCAAGCCGAAGAACTGCTTTTTGCAGGTCCGCAGGCCCTCGGTTTTGCCAAAGGCCTTTTCCAAGGGCATTTCGTTGCTGATTGGGTGATGCCTTATCCGCGCATTCCGCCGGCGCAACAACCCGAACTCGATGAGACGCTCACCGACCTTCGCAAATTTCTGGACGAACATCTCGATCCTGCAGAGATTGATCGGAAAGCGGACATACCGCGCAGCGTGATTGATGGCCTTGGCCGAGTTGGCGTGCTCGGCATGACTGCGCCGAAGGAATATGGCGGGCGTGGATTCTCGCAGATGGCTAATTGCAAGATTCTGGAAGAGATCGGCCGCCGCTGCGCATCGACATCAGTTTTCGTGAATGCGCACCACTCGATTGGAATTCGCGCGTTGTTACTCTTTGGAACGCACGAGCAAAAAGAGCGATGGCTACCAAAGTTGTCGACCGGCGAACAACTGGGCGCGTTTGCGCTGACCGAAAAGGAAGCCGGATCAGATGCGGCAAACGTGCAAATGCAGGCGCGACCCAGCGAAGATGGGTCGCACTTCATTATGAACGGTGAAAAGCGCTACATCACCAACGCGGCAATCGCAGATGTGCTAACCGTGATGGCGCGAACGCCAGTGCCTGGATCGGATAAGACCGCGATCACAGCTTTTCTGGTTACACCCGACATGCCCGGCTTCGAAATGCTCGAGGCGCGGATGCCGAAGATGGGAATCCGTGGCACAGCAACCGGTCGATTCGCGTTGCGCGACGTCAAGGTTCCGAAGGAAAATATTCTAGGCCCGTACGGCAAAGGTCTGAAAGTAGCACTGACGGTTCTCGATTTCGGACGCACAACATTCGGCGCATGTTGCACGGGCGCGGCCAAGGCTTGTTTGCGTTTGGCGATCGAACACGCAAACACAAGGAAACAATTCAACAAAACGCTCGGTAATTTTCATCTCGTCCAAAAGAAAATCGCGCGCATCGCGGCGGACGCTTATGCCATGGACGCGATGACCACGATCACTGCAGCGTTGATTGATCGCGGCCTTGATGATTACATGCTTGAGACGGCGATGCTCAAAGTGTTCACCACCGAGCGGCTTTGGGAGTGCATCAATGATGTATTTCAGATTTATGGCGGCTCTGCGTATTTTGTCGATCGTCCGCTGGAAAGAATGATGCGCGACGCGCGCATTAATCAGATCGGCGAAGGCGCAAACGAAGTGCTCACTTCCTTTATCGCGTTGGTGGGGATGCGCGGACCGGGCATGGAATTCAAGGAAATTTACGACACGATGATGAAACCCACACGCGAGCGGGGCTTCGCAAAAGCATGGAGAGCTGGCAAGCACCGGTTCGGCGCGACCGTACGGGTTCCCGAGATTCCGGTACGCAGCCCTGAACTGCGTTGGTTCGGCAATCAACTTGGGCGTCTGATCCGCCGTTTCAATGTAGCCGTGAACCGCGCACTGATCACTTACCGCGAGCCGATACTCGATATGCAGCTTGTCCAGGAGCGGATCGCAAATGCGGCGATGGATCTTTTAGCGTCAGCCTGCGTGCTCAGCCGTCAAGATGACGAGATTCAGTTTGCGCAACGAAATGGAAGTTCATCGACTCCGGACCAGTTCGCTGCCGATCTGTTTTTGCGTCAGTCATTTCGCCGGATTCGCCATTTCCTCGCTGGACTGACGGATAACGACGATAAATCGGTGCTTGCGACAGCGAATTCCATCTTGGGTAAGCCAGGCAACTAACTCCGGACGCATTCGCGAGTAAAATTTGGCCGCGCGTATCTATACCGACAAACACGCCGATCTCCGTTGGCTGAAGGGAAAAACGTGCGCAGTGATTGGGTTCGGCGCACAAGGTCGAGCACACGCTCTCAATCTCAAGGACAGCGGGATTAACGTAATTGTCGGCCTCTATCAGGGAAGCAAATCGCGGGTCCGTGCCAGGCGCAGCGGTCTGGAAGTCTTGGACACAGCTCGGGCCACGCAGCGCGGAGACATCATTTTTCTTGCCCTTCCAGACAACGAGATGCCGCGAATTTATGCGGAACAGGTTGCGCCCAACTTGCGATCTGGCCAAACGTTACTCTTCGCGCATGGCTTCGCGATTCATTATCGCACTATCGTTCCCCGGAGAGATGTGGACGTTATCATGGTGGCGCCGAAAGGCCTGGGGCCAATGGTACGTCGCGAGTTTCTTAGAGGGCGCGGCGCGCCCGGTCTGATTGCAATTCACCAAAATCACAGCAGGCATGCGAAGCAAACCGCCCTGGCCTGGGCAAAGGGAATCGGTTGCACGCATGCCGGCGTAATCGAGACAACTTTTCGTGAGGAGACGGAGACCGACCTTTTTGGTGAGCAAGCAGTTCTTTGCGGAGGAACAAGCGCGCTCATTCGCGCCGGTTTCGATACGCTCGTTGGCGCCGGCTATCCTCCTGAACTTGCCTACTTCGAATGCCTCCACGAACTAAAGTTCATCGTTGATCTCATCCACGAAGCGGGCATTTCGGGTATGCGTAAATTGATTTCCGATACCGCCAAATGGGGCGAGCTGACGGTTGGGCCGAAGATCATCGATCGAACTGTGCAAAAGCGGATGAAATCAGCGCTGCAAAAAATTCGCTCTGGCCAATTCGCGCGTGAATTTATTCGAGAAATGAAACCTCCCCGCACGCGCTATGCGCAATTGCTCCTGGATGCCGAAAAGCATCCGATCGAAAAGGTGGGCGCGCGATTGCGCGGAATGATGGCTTGGCGCGCGAAAATGTAAATCTACGTCCGCGCTGCGCGCCGGCAGCACGCCTATTACCGGCGAAATCGTCGGAGTTTTGGTTATTGCCCCGTACGGTGGCCTAAAATATCCAGTGCGCCGTGAGTGGTCGGAATTGCAGCTAGCCGGTCGCAAGGTTGCGGAATGCGGGAGCCTGCGGCCACAGTGTAGCACATCTTCTTAGAGGTCTTGGCGACCTGCTGTGGTTGTGGCCGGAGCACGACGTTCTTGCTCGGATCAGCAGCAGCCGATGCGCAAAACGCGAGCGCAAGCACGACGCTCGCGCATCGGACCGACCAGCCGCCCAAGCGACTTGGTCTGTCTACTGTTTTCACGGCCTCATTGTGATGCGGCTTCGAATTTCACGCAAGTTTATTAGTCCGTCGATTTGAGACAAGAAACCGAGATTTTCGGCCACAGACTCCTTGCGATTAATCCGTCCAGAGGAAATGTTCCAGGCGAAGATTGGTAAGACGCGCTTTTGCTTCTTCGCTCCGGCTGCCTCCCGCTGCAGCGAGTTTGTCATAGATGGCAGCAGCAGATTCCCACTTCGAGTCTTCCTCCAACAGCCGTGCGGCGTTAAATCCAGCCTTGTAATACCAGAACAGTTCGCGCCGCCGATCGGGGCGCGCGTCTTGCTCCAATATTTTGTAAAACGTGGCAAGCGCCGTGGCGCGCTCGCTTTTTTTCTCCAAACATAATCCCTTCTTAAAAAGCGCTTGGTTGCGCCAGTGAACCGGCTCGTCCTTATCAGAGGCGAGTTGATCATACATGTCGATCGCGCGCTGATAATTGCTTGGATCGGTTGTACCCGCCTCAAAGAAAATGTCGCCCTTACCGCATATCGCCTCGCGTTTTTCGGGGGAACCTGCATCACTCTTTAATACCTCATCGTATAGAGCGAGAGCGTCCTTGGATTTGCCAAGCTTGCGCTCGATCACAGCCTGCTCATTACGCGCTGCCCATCGTAACGGGCCGTTCTGCCTCACCACCTGATCAAACAGGACGATCGCCCGATCCAGCGAATGTTCACCCATGCTGGACATTGCCGACTCTGCCGCGAAGAAGAGGGCTTTTTCACCAAGCGAATTATCGGGAGTCTGTTGCGCAATAAGTTCAAACTGTGTCTGTGCATTCGCAAAATCCTGGCGTTGGTAATAAAGCTCAGCCAACTTCATTCGAACTTCCGCAGCGAACGGCGAGGTTCCATGTTGTTCGAGGAAGCGCTTTGCGAGCTCAATAACTTTCGCTTCGTTGCCGCCGGCTGATTCCTCAATCCAGATGTTGAGATAGTCGCCGCGTTCCGCGGCTGCAGCCGTTGGCGACCCGGCTGCGCGAGTCAGGTACGTGCGCGCTTCGTCGAGGCGCGGCGGCGACGCATGAAAGGCCAGTTCCGCCAGGCTGACCAAAGCTTCCGACGTCCGAGGATTTTTAGGAAAATCATGAATGAACTGTTGCAGCGATTCTGCCGCTTTTTCGTCGCCTTTTGCTGCTTGCAGCAGACCTTCCTCTAATCGCAAGTCGGCACGAGCCTGTTCGTCCCCACCCGCCTTTTCCAGTTCACTGGAGTCAGCTACAAAACGTGCGTGGTTACCGAGTTGGAGCCAGCCGGTGGACGCATTGAAAAGCGCAATCTTTGCCCACGGCGAAGGGGAACGCGCGATTTGTTCAAAGTCTGCAGAAGCTCTATTAAAGCGCCTCGCAAGGTATTGCGCCTGGGCAGATAAGAAATCGATTTGGGTCAGCAAAGACGGCGCTGGACGAAACGACCGCGCATCGTCCAAAATCGCAATCGCCTCATCGAACTGTTTATCTTCGACTTCGAATTGTGCAAACTCGAGCAAAGCAGGGGAAATCGCCTGAGACTTTACGCCGGTGCGGCGAAGATCGGTAAATAATTGTCGCGCTCGCTCCCTGCGCCCTGCGCGAATTTCGAACCGCGCGAGATACCATCGCGCAAATGTTCGTCGTGGCTGTTCGGGACTGCGCACCCATCTCTCCAACTCGTTGCGCGATGGTTTGTGTTCCGCTCGATACAACTCATCGAGTCTTGCGAAGAGAGCAGAAAGATCCGGGTCCGCCGAATGACGATTAATAAACTGCTCGATCACATCGTCTGCGATTTCCGGCGTTTTGAGTTGCACTTGCGCTTCCGCGACACCGAACACTGCCGCAATGAGCGTGGAGTGAGCTGCCCCTTGTGGTCTTTTCAGAAGACCCTGAAAAATGCCGATCGCTCTTTCAGGTCGCCGCTGGATTAGCTCCAGTCGCCCACGCAACACGCGGCGTTCTCTTCGTTCGGCGATCGACGTGGGCTGCATCTGTTCGAGAAGACGACGCGCGGCGGCAGCATCGCCTGTTTCAATGTACAATTCGGCCGCTCGCAATTGCGTTCGCGTCGCCCATTCCTTGTCGTGAGTAAGAAGCGTAAATTTTTTCAGCGCTTCATCGCGTCTTCCTAATGCCCGCAGCATTTCCGCTGCCCCAAACGTCGCCGCGCTGCGAAACGGCGACCGCTCGTCACTAGCCAGCTGCTCGTAAAGCGGCAGCGCTTCGGCCCACCGATGCAGGCTCGCGAAAGCCTGGGCGCGCCAAAATTTTGCCCAGGGCAGGTCACGTACCCGAATATCCTCCAACAAAGTCAGAGTGTTTTCCGGTTGTTTTGCGGCGATTTGCGCTTCGGCAAGCTTTTCCACGACTGCGCGCCACTCGACTGCGGGCAGATTGCTCTTCAACAACGTCTGTAACCGCACGAGTGCTACTTCCGGCACCCCTTCTGCAATCGGTGCGCTGGCTTCGGAAATTTCGCTGGAAGCGTCTGCCTTGGCGAATTGTGCAAGCAAGCTCATCAGACAGACCAGTCCTATGCGTCGTGTGTGGCTCATGTGTTCTTCAATGAGGTCCGCAGATATTGTGCTGTATAGCTGCGTGGCAGCTCGGCAATCTTCTCGGGTGGACCTTCTCCTACGATGTCCCCGCCGCCCTCTCCGCCTTCGGGGCCCAGGTCAATGATCCAGTCCGCGCACTTGATCATCTCCAAGTTATGTTCGATCACAATCACCGTGTTACCTGCGTTGCGCAGCTTCATTAAAACTTGCAGCAGTTTTTCGATATCGGCGAAATGCAATCCGGTCGTCGGTTCATCGAGGATGTAAAGCGTGCGGCCAGTTGCCTTTTTCGCAAGTTCCGTAGCCAGTTTTACGCGTTGGGCTTCTCCGCCGGAAAGGGTCGTTCCGGCCTGACCAAGCCGCAGATAGCCCAGGCCGACATCTAGTAATGAGTCTAACTTTTCTGAAATGCTGGGCACATTCCGAAAAAAACGAGCTGCTTCGTCCACAGTCATATCAAGGATATCGGCAATGTGCTTGCCTTTGTAAGTGATCTCGAGAGTTTCACGATTATAGCGTTTGCCGTGGCACACCTCGCATTCGACATAAACGTCGGGCAAAAAGTGCATCTCGATCTTAATTAGCCCATCGCCTTCGCAATTTTCGCAACGGCCGCCCTTAACATTGAAGCTGAAACGTCCCGCGTCATAACCGCGCACCCGCGCCGCGGGCAATTGACTGAACAATTCGCGAATCGGAGTGAATGCGCCCGTGTAGGTTACTGGGTTCGACCGTGGCGTTCGGCCGATCGGACTTTGGTCGATCACAATTGCCTTGTCGATTTGTTCCACCCCGCGAATTACCCGATGAGCGCCTGGCTTTTCCTTCGCATTATGGAAACGTCGAAACAGAGCACGTCGCAAAATGTCGTCCACCAGAGTGGACTTGCCGCTGCCAGAAACGCCAGTCACACAAGTAAAACAACCGAGCGGAAAAGAGACGGTAATGTTCTTCAAATTGTTCTCCGTCGCCCCGACCAATGTTAGCCAGCCGTCGGATTGATCGGTCGACCGCGGTTTAGCGCGCTGTTTGGGAATGGAAATTCTCGCGCGACCCGAAAGATAATCGGCAGTCAAAGAATTCTTCGCGCGCAAGATGTCTTCGAGTTTACCTTGCGCAACAATTTCGCCGCCACGCGGACCCGCACCGGGGCCAAGATCGATAATGTGATCCGCAGCCCGTATCGTTTCTTCGTCGTGCTCGACCACAATGACGGAATTGCCGAGGTCGCGAAGACGGCGGAGCGTCCCTAGCAGCCGTGCATTGTCGCGCTGATGCAGCCCAATGCTTGGTTCATCCAAAATGTAAAGAACTCCTGCGAGCCCGGAGCCGATCTGGGTCGCCAACCGAATTCGCTGCGCTTCACCGCCGGACAGCGTCCCGCTCTGGCGATTGAGTGTGAGATACCCCAGGCCAACTTCGACGAGAAATTGCAGGCGGGATTGAATTTCGCGCACCACATCACGGACAATGGCCCGTTGCTGTGCAGTCAACTCAAGCGTCGCGATAAAGCGCGCGGCTGCTTCAGTCGTTAGCTCACTCAGTTGATGAATATTCAACTCACGTGCATGCCGATCCTTTATGGTGACCGCTAGGATTTCCGGTTTGAGCCTTGCACCATTGCATACTTTGCATGGTTCGTACGTCATGAATGATCGAATGCGATTACGAGTGAATTCGCTTTCAGTCTGCTCGTATAGCCGCTGCATCTGGGGCACCAGTCCCTCGAATGGTTTTGCAACTTTTCCCGCGTCTGCGGGACCATTGTTGCTGAGATCCATCTCGATCGGCGTTCCATTGGTGCCGAAGTAAAGCGCCTGCTTGAATTGGTCCGGCAATTCGCTGAAAGGCACGTCTTCATCGATGTGAAAGTGCTTCACGAGCGCCTTTTGCAGGTGCCGATAGTATGCCTGCATTCGCTTCGTCCCACGCCGCCACGGCGTAATAGCGCCTTCAGCCAATGTTTTGCCCGGATCGGAAATCATAAGCTCGGGATCGCAAACCAACTGTGTGCCAAGTCCGTGACAAGCCGGGCATGCTCCGAGGTGGCTGTTGAAGGAAAAATGTCTCGGAGTTAGTTCGCCGATTCTAAAGCCAGTAGCGGCGTTTCCGTAGTCAGTCGAGTAAACCAGTTCCTCCCGCTCGGCCGTTGAAGTGTTGGAATGCTGGGATGTCGAAGCAATGATTTTCTCGTTACTCCGTTTCACCATCACTCCATCACCGGGTCGTTGTCGCAGGAGAACGACGCGATTCCCGCCCCATTTGAGCGCAGTCTCAATGGAATCAGTAAGACGGATGCGAATGCCATCACGGACGACCAAACGATCCACCACTGCCTCGATGGTGTGCCGTTCGTTCTTTTTGAGGCGAATCCGTTCGGAGCGATCCAACTCCATGATCTCACCATCAATCCGAGCACGCACAAATCCTTCTCGCCTGATTTTTTCTATTATGTCCCGAAACTCCCCCAGCTGATTCTCAATCAGCGGTGCCAGCAAAACGATTTTCGACTCTGGCTCGTAAGCAAGGATTTGATCGACAATTTGCTGGGGCGTTTCCCGGCTCAACGGCTGGCCCGTCACTGGATCGTGCGGCTGGCCTACAGCCGAAAAGAGGACCCGTAGATAATCATAAATTTCGGTCGTGGTCGCGATCGTAGATCGCGGATTCGCGCCGGCGCTGCGCTGCTCGATGGCGATGGCGGGCGAAAGTCCCTGGATGAAATCCACATTTGGCTTTTCCATGCGATCGAGAAATTGCCGTGCATAAGCGGAGAGGCTTTCGACGTAGCGCCGTTGGCCTTCGGCATAAAGAGTGTCGAAGGCCAGAGAGGATTTTCCCGAACCACTCAAACCAGTAATAACAACCAGCTTTTCCCGCGGAATTTCCACGTGAAGGTTCTTGAGATTGTGCTGGCGGGCACCACTAATTTTGATAACTTGCGCAGGCATTCTGACGAGGAATGTCGAACCTATTAGTCAAACACAGCCGCACGTCTTTTCCAGCAAAATACTTATGAAGCGTGAAAGCAGCCGCTTCACATCGGATAAGCCTGCGTGTTTCCGGGCGAGATGTGAACACACCGGCAACCTGAGTAATTCGGAAGGCTTGTGGTGACCGCGAGGCGCCCAAGCGATCTTCTATTGTACCGTGTGTCAGATGCGCTGGCAATTGCTGCCGCGTGCATCTTTGTTTTTCTGGCGAGCTATCGAATTGAGCTCCCAGGGCTCTACATGGATGAACTGGATTTTGTTAACGCAGCCCAGGGCGCTCCCGATAATACCATGATCCATATGCGGTTGGGATCGGTGCCGCTTTTTATCATGCCTTATCTGGGAGCGTTAAAGGCATGGATCTACGCTCCCATCTTCGGCCTCTTCGGTGTATCGGCTCTGACCATTCGCTTGCCGGCCATTCTGATCGCTGCGGTGACCCTGCTGATCTTTTATCAGCTCATGCGAGCACAACTTGGGCCTGTCTGGGCAACGATCGGCCTATGGATAATGATGGTTGATCCGGCTAATCTTTTTCCCAGCCGACTCGATTGGGGACCGACGGTCTTGATGCACTTCTTCCAGGCGGCCATTTTCGCTTTGTGGTTTAGCTATCGCAATAAGCCGGAACTATGGAAGGTCGCCCTTATTCTTATCTGCTTTGGACTGGGTTTTTTCGACAAGTTCAATTTTATCTGGCTGGTGTTAGCTTTCGTTATCGGCATTTCTTTGTGCTACCCTGACAGCCTGAAGAACCTTTGGGTTTCATTCCCCAGACTCGCCCGTCGAATGGCGGTCATTACTGTTTTGATCGTCTTGGGTGCGGCGCTTTACTTCACTCTGCCCCTTCTTCTCCATTTCCACCCACCTGGAGCTCATGCGGTGGGCCTGCAAGTGAAGTGGAATGCCCTGTTAACCACCTTATCAGGTGTCGCTGTGGCTCACTTTGTCTTTGGGAATAGCAGCGGGATGATTCAATTTACTCCCTTTTGGCTGATTGTTACTGACTGCTATCTAGCATTCGCATGCTTATTTTTTCCGATGTCAAATGAGGAAGCGCGCGAGAATCGGAAAGATGGTTTTTTCTTCCTCGTTGTTGGCCTTCTGATTTTCTTGCAAATCGTCATTACGCCTCAGGCCGGTGGTCCGCATCATTACTCAATGATTTTTCCATTGCCTCTCCTAGCGTTCGCCTTCCTCGCAAAATCACTATACACACAGCTCGCCACGGAAAACCTCCGCAGACTTGCGGCTCTCCTTTTTGGTGCCGCGGCTGTTTCTCTTCTTGTGGTAAACGTCCATAACACCGCAGGATATCTTTCGCATTTTCGCACGAATTCGCATTATAGCCCACGCTGGTCTCCGGAAATCTATACTCTCTCCCGTTACGTCAATGAGCACGGCTTAGAGGCGAAAAGCGTAATCTGTGTGGATTGGGGCCTGCACAACCAACTACACGCTCTCGCGCCCAAGGAACTTCGGCAGCGAATGCACGATTACTGGCCGATGTTCAAAAGTTTGGCAAACCAAAATCAGGAGCGGCAGACTGCAAGGCTGAATTACGTTTTTCCAGAAGGCAAAACTCTTGTGCTCGCATTCGCCCCTTCCAAGGAAACGTTCCCCGAGACACGGCAAAACTTTCTCGCTTCTCTGGCGACTCGCCCGGAGCTGAAATCCCGCTTGGTAAGGGAATTTTGGTCTGGAGGTGAGAAGATTTACGAGCTGTACGAGGTCGTTCGCTCTCCACATGGCACATGACAGCCAAATCGAAACGTAGTTGCAGCGGTGATAATGGGTAATTTCCCGCTCGTGAAGCTTCACATCGAACGTTCTTCGGATTACAGTGGAGCCCACTGCGGATTTGATGATTTTTGCGTACGCACGCTTACGATGAAGATCGAAGGTTAGAATCGGGACAGAACGGCTTTTTTTTCTGCAGTAAGATTGCCTTGCGGAGACTAAACACGATCGCCTTTATCGTAGGTAAGTTCGATACGGATTCCTGAGATGAAAGTTTCAATCGTTATCCCCTGTTACAATGAAAAGAATACGATCGAAAAGTGCATCGAGGCAGTTCGCAACGCTCCACTTGAAAGCAGAGAGATCATTGTAGTAGACGATTGCTCGCAAGATGGGACACAGACTGTGCTCCAAGAGAGGGTTGCACAATTGGTTGATCGGATCATTTATCATCCGGTGAATCGCGGCAAGGGAGCGGCCTTGCGCAGCGGTTTCGCGGCCGCGACTGGCGATACCATTCTTGTACAAGACGCGGACCTTGAATATAGTCCCGAAGACTATCCGGTGCTTTTAGAACCCCTTATGTCGGGAAAAGCGGATGCCGTCTTGGGCTCCCGCTTCCTGGGTGGGCGACCGCATCGCGTTCTTTTCTTTTGGCACATGGTCGGCAACAAGTTTTTGACGCTGCTCTCCAACATGTTCACCAATATTAATCTGACAGACATGGAAACTGGCTACAAAGCTTTTAGCGCTCCACTTATTAAGTCGATTCAGATAGAAGAGGATGGCTTTGGCGTCGAGCCCGAAATTATCGCCAAACTTGCCCGCAAAGGCTGCAGAATGTACGAAGTGGGAATCTCGTACAGCGGACGGACTTACGCGGAAGGGAAGAAGATCAGCTGGAAGGATGGTTTCAGGGCAGTTTACGCCATTTTTAAATACAATTTGGAGGCACGTCGGCATTGAAGGAGAGAGCGCAACACCAGCGGTGGATTGGGCGAAGGCAGATTCGCAGTTACCCGAAGGAGCCAATGCACGTGCTTCGCTGAAGCAATGCGAGCTGAGCGCGGAGACATGGGGAACGGCCGCGCTTGATCAAAGACGCAAGCGCTCACGGGATCATCTGGCCAAGATTGCCCCCAGGCGAGAGAGCTGGATTAAGCACAACAGTTACTATTCCAAATTGCTAGGGCGTCTTGTTCTGGGTCGATGAATCGGAAAGAGTGTTTACGTAGCGGCGAGTAAATCTAGGAACCGTACGCCAGCAAAACACGGATTGCTCTCTAGTCACTGAGTTGAAGTGAGTCTCAAAATCACGGCGTCGCCCTTGGTGTCTCCGGCTGGCATCCACTGGTAACCAGGAGCGTTCGGCAATCGTGACCCCTTTTCATCAAGTTCTTTGGCTGAAACGAACAGCGCGTAAACCGGAATGGATTGGTGCAGGCTGAGTTCAGCTAGCGCGACCGCCTGCGCGTCATCGTAATGCACAACGTGTCTCCATTGGATGTACCTTTTCCCATCGAGGGGAGCCGCCACAAATCCGGGCGGGAAAAGAGCATTCAGGTAAACTGGACTAATATCTGAAAAGACCAGTCCACCGGCTTGCCCAACGCTATCGATGAAACGTCGTTGCGCGATAAACTCCGCCGATTGGCGGGGGCGGGGGCTAAAGTGGAGAGCTTCCCAACTCTGAAATCGATCCGCTTTCAGTCTGGGATCGACCGAGCGCGAAGGATAACCCAAAGCAGCCGCAGCAAACAAAACTAAGATTGCCAGAGAAGGAATAGTTCGTTTTGGCAAAACGAGATTTTCTACTGCCCATGTCACGGGTAGAACGGCAACTGCGACTAAGAGCATTAGGAGCGGCAGATAGTACCCCAGGTAGTTGACGGGGAAACTGATGGTCGCCACAAGGAAACTCAAGCCGGCTAAAAAAAGGCAGATAACGGACCTGTTAAGTCGGATGAAGAATACTCCTAGACAAGCTAAAACGATAAATGCGGCAACAAAACAGGTGCCGGTGCCAAATTGATTCATGGCAGTGTACTTCTGTGGACGCAGAGCGAGTTCCCGCCAAAGCAACGCAGTATTGTCTGGAATGTAGCGCCAGGAAAAACGCGCGGCCTTTGCTAACACTGGACCGAGGTAATAGTCGTATCCTGTTTTAAGTGGCGAATGAAACTGAATCGTATTTAGCACCAGCAGCGGGCTGACTGCCAGAGCGAAAACAATCGGAAGTGCAAGACAATGTAGAAACCAGCGCACGCGCTCTCCCTTCACTGGGAATAGAGCCATGGCCAGCAACAACGGCGCGAAGAAGATCGACTGCAGGCGAATGTTTAGCGAAAGTCCGAGAAACGCAGCCGATAGATAGATTTTCCAACGGCGTTCTTCCTTCAGACCCAAGTACGCAAACATAAAAGCTAGTGCGACGAATGCCGATGTGCTGAGGTCGCTCAAGGGCGAGCGACCGAAAATGAAAAAACCAGGCAGCGTGGCGAGCAAGAGCGCCGCAAATCCGCCAGTTAGCGGCATGGCCAGATAAAGATAGAAGCCGAATACACCGAATAGCAGCAGCAAGCCGATCGTTTGATTTGTCCTGAATGGCGCAAGGATGGAATCTGTTTGCGGAAGGATCTTAAGCCAGGGAAGCATCAGCGCCGGATATCCAGCCGGCCACAGCGACGGCATTTTGTCGTAACCGATTTGTACCGAAGGAAATCCATATCTCAGCAGAGCCTTTGCTTGCGCAAAGTAGTGCGTCGCATCTGACTGACCGAGATCAAGCAGGCTGGTGTCGCGATAATCGATTGTCAGCACGGAAAAGTAATAGAATACTAATGCACAAATAAACAGTAGCGCGCCCACCAAGGTCTGTGTTGTCGCGAAATTTCTATTGTTGCGCATTCAGGAGTTTGTGCCGGATTCTCGTTGCTGTTCGCGCAGCGTCGTTAGGAGGTTAGGAGAGATTATTTCATGTCGTTCAACGCAGCAACAGCGAACTGGGCTTGTCGAAAACGGCGCAGGCACACAGGGAGGAAATTGTGCTGGCGACCACGGCTAATTTTGATAACTTGCGCAGGCATTCTGACGGGGAATGTCGAACCTATTAGTCAAACAGAGCCGCACGTTTCTCCAGCAAAGTCGTGTTACTTGAGTGAAATTACCCATTGGATTCATCTGCAACTTTTGCCGCCTTTGGCAAAGGCAATCCTGGGGGCAAGTTTCTGCGCAAATAGGGCTATCGAATTTTATTCAGTAAAAAACGCTGATGGATCAGGTTGAAACTTCGCACACATCCTCCTCTTGGAGAGCGCCCGCAGTTTTCCGGTCGACAATGACAAACCCGGAAACCAGCTCGGAACTCATCTGGGGGCTGGCTGCCCTAGAGCAAAGGCGGCAGCGGACCCGAGACCATCTGGCTAAAATTGCTCCTCGACGCGAGGGCTGGATAACAAACAACAAATACTACTACGAATTGCTGGCCCGTCTTCTTCGATTCCTGGTGGAACCGCAGAAAAGGGTGCTATCTGTTCGCTGTGGCACCGGCAACCTTCTGGCTGCCGTCAGACCAAGTGATGGGAAAGGTATCGACATCTGTGCCGAGATGGTGGAAATCGCGCAGCAACGGAATCCATCCCTCAATTTCGCAGTCGCTTTCCCGGACAAGGAAGAGTTTGGGCAGTCATTCAGACCAGGAGAGAAATTCGACTACATTTTATTTAACGATATCGGCGACACCGTGGATGTACTTCAGGCGTTCCGGAATCTAAAGCCGCTTTGTCAGCGGCATACTCGGGTATTGGTAACGACGTACAATCACCTCTGGGAACCGTTCGTCACTTTTGCGGAGTGGACCGGGATGAAGGTGCCGCGCACCGAGCAAAACTGGCTTTCCACCACCGATATTCGGAATTTGTTGAAGCTGGCGGGTTTTGAAGCTCTCGAGACGCATCGGATCGTTCTTTTGCCAAAATATTTGCCCCTGCTGTCTGGTTTTTTGAATCATTTTTGTGCACGCCTGCCATTTTTGAGCAAGCTCTGCATGACGCAGGTTGTCGTCGCGCGAGTGGTTCCGCCAGCCGTTGCCCTGGATCACCTTACCGTATCCGTGGTCATTCCATGCAAAAATGAGAAAGGAAACGTTGAGGATGCCGTCCGCCGTATTCCGCCTCTGGCGGGCCGGACAGAGATCATTTTCTGCGACGATCAATCGACCGATGGCACTGCCGAGGAAGTGCGGCGAGTGCAGTCGCGCTATCCGGAAAAGGATATTCGTCTTGAGCGAGGACCGGGAGTCTGTAAGTCACGAAACGTCTGGACAGGTTTCGACGCCGCGAAAGGCGATGTGTTGATGATTCTCGATGCTGATCTGACGACAATTCCAGAAGAGCTGCCCTACTTCATCGATGTTATCATTTCGGGGCAGGCGGAGTTTGTCAATGGATCGCGGCTGGTCTATCCGGTTCCAAAGGGAGCAATGAATGGAGCGAACATGCTGGGTAACAAATTTTTCAGTGTCGCTTTTACCTATCTCCTCGGTCAAAGGGTAAAAGATACTTTGTGCGGCACCAAGGTCCTCTGGAGAAGCGATTGGGAGCGAATCAGACCAATGCTGGGAAGTTGGGGAACCGAAGACCGTTGGGGAGACTACGAACTTCTATTTGGTGCCGCAAAACTAAATCTTAAGATTCTGGATTTACCTGTACATTATCAGGAACGCATTTACGGTTCCACGAAGATGACCAAAGTCTTTCGGAACGGACTTGTCATGCTAAGGATGTGCTGGCATGGCTTTCTTAAGCTAAAGCTGGGTTATTAACTGCGTAATGATAAGGTCTTCGGGCTGTTGGCCAAATATTGCACTCGATTTCGAGATCGCATTCATCTGAATATTTGCTGGTGCAAGAGCGCATTGCCAAAGAAGTTCAACACGGACGTTTTCTCGCACAACACGGGGCAGGGGAGATTTGGAATTGGGAAAGTCCAGCCGGAAAGCTTCGCTGGGCTCGGCGAGTAAAGATGCTCAGCGGTCATCTCAAACCCGGGATGACTATGCTTGAGCTGGGATGTGGCACCGGCACTTTTACTCGGGAACTGGCGCGGTCGGGAGCGGACGTCGTCGCGATTGACGTCTCACCGGAGCTGCTGGAGATCGCCAGGGCCAATTGTTCCACGGCAAATGTTCAGTATCAAATCCAGAATGCCTATGCGCTGAGCTATTCTCAAGATGTGTTTGACTCTGTCGTGGGCAGCTCGGTTTTGCATCATCTCGAAATCAAAGAGGCGCTATGCGACATATACCGCGTGTTGAAGCCAGGGGGTACAATCTATTTTACGGAGCCAAACATGCTGAACCCTCAGATTGCGATACAGAAGAACATTCCCTGGATTAAACGAAAGCTTGGCGACTCGCCGGATGAGACAGCATTCTTCCGGTGGTCGCTTCGGCGACTGCTAGAACAAACAGGCTATCGTGATGTTCGGATCGATCCGTTCGATTTTCTGCATCCAAAAACGCCGGTTGCTCTGATCGACCGCGTGAACGCGTTCGGCCGGTTCCTTGAGAACGTGCCCGTCATCTCGGAATTTGCGGGCTCGCTTTATATCCGTGCGATCAAATGAGCAGTGCCGCGACCGTCTTGCAGAGCCAGGAGGCGGAGGACCGAGCTGCAACATTGCGTAACCGGGCGCGGCTCGGCACAAACAAGAATCTTCTTTTTTGGTATCGCGAGCTTTACCGCGATCAATTCAGAGACCTTCCCAACCCCTCGGCACTCTCAATACTTGAGGTAGGAAGCGGCACGTCGCCCCTGAAACAATTTCTTCCAAACATCATAACAAGCGACGTGCTTGATCTCGATTACCTCGATCTTGTGTTTGACTGCCATGAGATCGACAAGCTGGATGCAATTAAAGACAACAGCATCGACGTCGTCACGCTCACGAACGTGTTACATCATCTGAAAAGCCCTATTGCATTTCTTAACCGTGCTGCGAGCAAATTGAAATCAGGCGGCAAAGTGATTGCGACAGAGCCGTTTTTCTCCGTGTTATCGACTCCCATCTTCAAGTATCTGCACCATGAACCGGTGAATTTCCGCATTTCGGAGCCTGAGCTAGAGAAGGTACTGGGCCCGCTGGCATCGGCGAACATCGCATTACCGTGGCTAATATTCTTTCGGCGGCACGAATGGCTGCAGCGATTGAACGAGAATTTCGACGTTACGACGGTTTCGATGCGGACCTTTAGTGCCTTATCGTACATGGCTACTGGTGGAATCTCGCGCAAGCTGCCGATCCCACATTTTCTCTATCGCGGCTTCTTTGTCGTCGACCTCGCCATCAGTCGCCGTTTTCCGGACTTCTGCGCAGCTTTTTTTACCGCAACGCTTACCCGACGTTGACGTCGACAGGTGAGCAACGAAAGTGGCTTCGTTACGTGTTACTCCCTTTTCTTGAACAACACGAAACGACCGCGGCGATCAACTAACGCGTAGTCTTCGAGTCGAATTCCAGATTTCGCGTTTATTGTATCTGTGCTGATTCTAAAGGGCGCGAAGGGGTCAGCGCTATCGCCAAGGATCCAGATCGGCGCGGGACGGCCATGCAGTTGGGTCAACCAGAAGAGATTTCGGTCATGCGCGTAGCGGAAAAGCATGCTTGATGCGATAACCGGTTCCTCCGGTTTTCCTTCTTTGCGGTAGCGCGCGAATACCCTGTCCGCCTCTCGTCGCTCTGATGGCGAGTAAAGGCTGGTCGACCGAAGGAGGTACGCCCCGCGGGCGAACCACGGCGTAAGGCCAAGTTGTGCAGATACCGACAATGCGGCGATTCCAATTGCGGCGGTAAGCACTGCGGTCCGCATCCCCTTACTGCACTGGGATACAGTCCGTGCAATGGACGCAAAGCCTACCAACGTGATACACCAAAGCAGTGTCTCAGTGGAATAGAACCGTGGCGCCCATAGGAGGTCGTTGCGATTCATGAGCCATGCGACCCCCGTTGTCGGGACACCAACAACCAAATAATAGGGGCGAAACAAGACTGTTCCAAAGGTGCTGACGATCATGATCCACAGCCATTGACGGACGACACTGCTGTCAAGCCAGTGACGAACATTCGATGCGACAAATATGAAAAGCGCTCCCGGGCTGGAGAAGCTTCCTGGCGCCACGACGCCAATGCGGTCAAAGGAATGACGGCCGTACATCGTTGGCGACTGCGCCCAAGAAATCGCCAGCAAAACGGGGATCGCAGAAACCGAGAGGATAAGGGTGATCGCTGCAGGCCAGTTGAAACGATAACGCGGGGGTTTGCCTGGTGAAGAAAGCCATGTTTCAACGCCTGCTACCATCGCTACCACAGCTGCAGCTATTGGCGCGTCCTCCTTCACGCTGATGACAACTAGGGCCGTCACGATTGACGCGATCACTCGCCGTTGAAGCAGGAAATAGAACAGGACTAAACATAACGCCAGGGCAAGAGTCTCGACAAAGAACCCATAACCAGCCTCTTGATAGAACGCGACTGAAAGCGGTGAGATAAGAAGCGCCCCGACTGCGATTACTGCGACGCGGCCAGCAACGCCGAGAAGACGCAGGATCCGCGTTGCCCAGAAGTAAGTCACTCCTACTGATGCGGCAAGCACGAACAGCAAGCCGGGGGCGCCGAACGGCTTTGCTATAAGTCCGAGTGGGACAAGCAAGAAGTAGGCGTGAATAGCAAGGAAGTTCCCAGACCAGTTGTCTTGAAGCAAGCCTCGCCCCTCAAGCCAACTTCGAGCAAGCTGAGTATTTACGAAGAGGTCCCCTGAATAGCCGAGATCGTAGAATGTCTTAAGTTTGAGGGCGAAGACCCAAACGGCGGTAAACACAGCGATGGCGAGAGCAATAAAATCCCAGCAATCCCAACGCGCCGCCGCGCCCACCTTTGATGCGAAAACTTCTCTCCAGCGACGACCCATTAGACGATCATATGGTTCTCAATATCTTTTGCAATCTTGTTCCCGTGAGAGCATCCATCCCCATTAAGAACGGTAGCGCTTGCGGCGTGCCCGAGTGCAGACTAAAAGAAATGCTTATCCTGAGCTGTCGATTCCGACCTTTTCTGTGGACTCTGCTTACTGCACCCTGACCCCAAGCTAATGTCGGCAACTTCAATCCTGCGTCGCGCTGCTAATAAGGTGTACCAACGGGCTTTTTCCATCTATCGCCCGCTTTATGCCGCCTACAAGACCTACGCTGATCGCGCGGAGCGAGAGCTGCTAAGGAAGATTTTGTTTCAAGGCGCTATCGTCGCAGATGTTGGCGCTAACATCGGAATTTACTCGCAGTTTCTTTCCCGCTGTGTTGGCCCGACCGGTCTGGTTCATTCCTTCGAACCATCGCCGGATAACTTCAGGCGATTGTCTACTGCTACACGTGATCTTTCAAATGTGCGGCTCACTCAAGCTGCGGTGGGCGAGCGGAGCGGCGAGTGCATGCTTTACCTTTCGGACAAACTAAACGTCGATCACAGAGCGTACAAAGCCGGTGGAGAGTTCCGCCATGCGGTTCCCACTGAAATGGTCGCGCTCGACGATTACTTCAAACTCGCTCAGCGCGTTGATCTGATCAAAATGGACATTCAAGGATATGAGCTTCATGCGTTACGCGGCGCGCAGCGCGTGCTACAGGAAAACCCGGACATCAAACTCTTACTCGAGTTTTGGCCTGCCGGATTGGCACAGGCAGGCGTCAGATGGGAAGAGCTTGTCGAGATGCTTCAGGGCTTAAATATGAACCTGACTCTGGTGAGCACTCATGGTCTGGTTCCCTTCGATGCGCACCATGTTCGAAGCGATGTCTCTTGGTATGTGAATGTTTTTGCCCATCCTACGCGCCGTCAGGCGCGGAATTGGCCGGAGTAGTATAGCGCCTTTTACAGCGTGATGAGATCAGGATTTCTAGGCAAAATCGAGTTAACGATTATCGTCGGGTAAATGCGCACAATTATCGTCACTGGGTCCGCAGGATTGATTGGTTCGGAAACTGTAAAGCGGTTCGCGAAAGAGGGGGCGCATGTTGTTGGAATCGACAACGACATGCGCGCACAATTCTTTGGCGCAGAAGCATCGACGAAGAAGACGCGTAACAATCTAATCGCGAACGTCCGCGGTTATGAGCATTATGATCTCGACATTCGGGATGCCTCCGCAGTTGCCGAGCTGTTCAAAAGTTACTCCGGAAAAATCGATGCGATTGTGCATACGGCCTCACAACCGTCGCATGATTGGGCGGCCCGGGATCCTCAAACCGATTTTACGGTTAACGCAAATGGCACCCTGAACCTGCTCGAAGCGGCGAGGACATTTTCTCCCGAAGCGCCGTTCGTTTTTACTTCGACCAACAAAGTTTACGGCGACACGCCGAACCAGTTGCCACTGCACGAATTGCCGACGCGGTGGGAAATCGAGCCAGGGCATGAGTATCAGCCGGGAATTTCAGAAACCATGAGCATCGATTACAGTAAGCATTCGCTTTTCGGCGCATCCAAAGTTGCGGCCGATATTTTGGTGCAGGAATATGGACGTTATTTTGGTATGCCGACCGTTTCTTTTCGCGGCGGCTGCCTCACTGGACCAGCACATGCCGGTACAGAGCTACACGGTTTTCTTTCTTACCTGATGATATGTACGGTGAGCGGCAGGCCTTACCGTGTGTTAGGATACAAGGGCAAGCAGGTTCGTGATAACATCCACAGCTTCGATTTGGTCGAAGCATTCATCGAATTCATTCGCGCGCCGCGCAGCGGAGAAGTGTACAACATCGGTGGAAGCCGGCACAGTAACTGTTCGATTCTCGAAGCGATCGCCTTAAGTGAGGAAATAAGCGGACGCAAATTGACATGGAGCTATGAGGAGACGAACCGGGTTGGCGACCACATCTGGTGGATCAGCGACGTTAGAAAATTCCAGAAAGACTATCCTACCTGGGAATTTCGCTACAGTTTGCGAGAAATTCTGGAAGAAATTCATCGCGCAGTGAGTGTGCCCACAAAATGAAGGCAAGCCAATAGCCCAGGGGATCTTATTCGCGTGCTAAGTGCAGGCCATCAGGTGAGTCATTAGTAACAAGTGCCCGGAGGCAGTTCTTTTGGGCCTTTGGAGCCGCCACCACCTTGCGGAAGCATTTCCTTCGGAACGTCATAAACCAAATACGAGTAGGCAATGTGATCCACAGGAGTAAAATGCTCTCTCAACCATCTGTACTCCTCAGGGCTTCGGTTAATTCCAACCAGAGCGTTGACAGGCACAACAATCCGACCCGCCTGTGGTTTACGAGGATCCACGATAACTCCAGGATGACGGCGGACGTACTCCGTTAGATACCATTCGTTTCCGCGCCAATCCAAGTTCGAGTCTGCAAGATGTCGGTAGGCGAGTTTCCTGTCCGGAACAAATTCATTAAAATAGGAGATAAAATGCGGATAATACGAAAGAGCCGATGCACCAGCCCAAATGACGAGAATCACGGCGGCATACCGTCGGAGCTTTGATTCGGACGCAGCTAGGAATCTTCCGCAAAAGATCGTAGCCAGAACGAATACGGGCAACACATGACGAATGCCGATCTGTGCGTTAAAGAAGAAGTTGAAATAGATCCAGTAAAACAGAATCGGAACTAGCAAAAAAATCTCTTCTCGGCGAAGTCCTCGCGCCGTTGGCTGACGATGCCTTGAAAAATACCCGAACAACGCCACCAAAAATATGATTTGCTTCGCAATCGGCACCTTGAAAAAGGCTGCGTAAAAGTAATACCCCGGGAACCCATGAAGCGTTCCGTTATGATGATTCACTCGAAGTTGCCCTGCCACATAAATGTTTCCCCAAGCTTCTCCCATCCTCTCCTCGAACTTGACTAGATCCAAGCCCTGGACGTAAGGCACTGGCAGTGGAAGAGGCAGGTTGCCGACGATCGGGGTCGCCTGGAGTTGTTTGAAAAATGGGTCTTTAAAGGTATACCCAGACAAGGGGGTTCCAATTCCATCGAAGTCGAACCCCAGATTAATTGCTACGATACTCACCGCCGCGAAGAACGTTATTACGATGAACCAGCGGCGCAGATTCGAGCTTAGGCTGTGTGATTGATCAGGCTTCGTCGCTTCAGTTGCTGGCTTAAAACGATAATAAATCGCGGCAATGGCCAAAAAGATCGGATATAGATAAACGCATGAGTATTTGGCCAGTTGGCTTAACCCGAGCGTCACCGCGCTGAAAAGGGCTCGTCGCTTGCCGCCTAACTTTAGAAAATGCCAAAAGTGGTAGAGTGCCATGGTCGTCATCAAGGCGGCCGGCAGGTCAGCCGTCACCAAGTGATCATGTGCCAACAGATTGGGATCGAAGACGTAAAGACTCAGCGAGAGAACAGCCCCGTTACGGCCGTAAAGTTCGTAGCTCCACTTCAACACATATAGCGCCAGCAATAGCGAAAGAAGAATGGTCGCGTACCGACCACGCGTCAGCTGACCGTTCCAGGAGGTGTCCAGTGGAAGTCCGGCCGTACGGGCAAAAACAGCCAGATTGATGCTCGTCATAGCGTGCACACTTGAAAAAGGCATGGTGCTGCTATTTAGGGCGCTCGTTCGTTCCGGAGCCCCGTTCAACACACGATAGCCGTACTCGTAGTGGAGGGGCTCATCGGTAGTAAGCCCCTTGTGATGCAGGCTCGTCGTCTCTGTCAGCAGTAACACAGCTAACAGCGCGCCACAGACAGCTAACCATCCTGTCGTCGCGATCCACTGTCGCCCTAGACTACTCATTTATAGGCTCCGTAACATGATGGGCTGACTGTAAATTGCTCACGTGCAAGGACGATCAACTTCTTAAAGTCTTGGGTTGACCGCTCAATCCGACTTTGGAAGCTCGGGCGAACGAATGACATCTGCATCGAATTCACTGACTGAAATGATGTAATCGACGTTCGCCTGCTGCTGTGGCGTGAGCTCATTTACATTTTCGACCCAAATACGCAGGGAATGGTCGTTCCAGACCAGAGAAGCAATAAAGAAAACATTCCACTTATTTTGGAAGAGATTTTCTTTCAGCAAAAGAAGAATGCTACTGCCATGTGATGGACGAAGAGCCAGAGAACGGAACGTATGGATAACATGGGAGGTCTTGGCCCCTACATTGAGCCAAGGCACTCGGAGGCGCTGATTCTCTCGCTGTGTAAAGGCTGCGAGAGCGAACGCCACTAAAAGCATCGCGACGATTCCAAAACCCCGGGAAGCTACTCTCCTGGAAGCATCCCCTACGCTCGCACTTGTTGCTGCAGGGATGACACGGTTGCCAATGAATACCGAAAATTTCCAAATTAGAGTGATCAGATCAAACGTAACCTTTGCAAAGATCATTGCCCATCCGAACAGCAAAAGATAAAGGGATGCATCGCCGCGCGTGGGGACGATAAACGCCAGAGGAAGAGGCACGATCACTATCCAGAACGCCATGAGCTGAAGGGTGCGGTCTCGGCGTAGAAAGGCATAAATGAAAACCAGTGCCCACAAGAGTAGCAGCGCTATTGGCGTTACTGTATGCCCGGCAAACAACAATTGGCCAACAAAGTTGGCGTTGGAGGCTGTGAAAGTATCCCATGAATATTTGGGTCGATAAGGATCTAAACTCGTCAGCGAGCCGGTGCCGTGCAGTTTTCCGTAGATATAAAAAACGGTGAGCAATCCGGCGATTAACGACGGCGCGGTATAAGAGCGGATCCAGCGCAGGAACGCTTTCCAGTCTGCCCAGCCATGAGATTTCAGAAACTCGTAAATTAGGACGATCACTGGAAGCGTAACCGCCATCTCCTTGCAGTTTAGCGCCATAACATATATCGCTAGAAACCCGAACAATTGCACGGGCCGAAGAGAAACTCCTTTCTCGCGGAAATGGATGTAGTAGGCCAATGCCGCGAAGTAAAAGAATCCGCATAACACGTCATAAATGAACGCACCGACGAATACGAGGCCGGCCAGGCGCGGGTGGTAACAAAGAGCAAGGACAGCGAGAAAGGCGATCGAGCCTGAAGAGGTGAGGCGTCGACTCAAGTAATAGATTAGGGGAATGGATGAAGCGAGAATGCTGATCTGGACAATTCGATAAGGCAAAGGATCCAGGTCAAAGAAGTGATAAAGCGGCAGATAATAAAAAGCGCCTGCCGGGCGATAAAGGTAGAGCGGCAGATCGTAAAGGGCGCCTCCTGGACAAACAAATAGCTTCCAAAATGCGACGTTTGCCAGAAGTGATTTCAGCGCCCCGGCACACCAACAGATCCCCATGTTCATCATCTCGTCTTCACGAAAACCTCCGCGCAGCGCGGGAAGTGCAAAGTGGAGGAAGTAGGCGATCAGAATGGCCACGCAAATCGCGTCAAACACCGTGCGTCGATATGCCCGTCCTGTCTCTGCTCCGGGTTTGGCGGCCGTCTCGGAAAGCAGCTGGGTCTTGTTCATTTCAGAATAGCTTGGAGCTGGCAATTCTAGACAAATGGTCTCGATATAAGCGAAAAATCAAAAAACTCAGGATTAATACAATCGTGATTCGGTTCAGTACCACTAACATTCGGAACAGGGTGGGACGATATACAAATTCAACTCTATTTTTCCCAGCGACCAGGAGCACACCTGTTTGCCGCTGGTTTACACGCAGAACCGGCTGATTGCTGCCGTTCACCCGGACCTTCCAGGCCGGCGTGAACCACTCATTCAAAATCAGTAGCGAAGCGGATTTGGATTCGACCGTGGAATAACTCCGATTTGGTTCATCGACGATCTTCAATTCGATTGAGGTTGCTCTTGAGTCATCTTTAGGACGGCAACACCTGATATCCCGTGGTCGGCCCGACTCGCCTCTGGGAAATCACATCACCAGAACGCGCCATTAATTCAGGATCGCACAATCAACTCCCCCAGCGAAAGGTACCCTCCGAGTTTTGCATGCCCGAAGCCAGCGACGTAAAGAATGGAGCGTCCGGAGCTTGGATTATTTAGTGGCCTGAAGATCATCGGTCGGAACGCGGTCGCGGATGCTTTTGTCGTTTTTGGCAAGAGAATCTAGGAAGGACACCGGCTGGAAATCATAATCGCGGTGTGCCAGAGCGTTGTCATAGGTTTTTGGTAGAACAAGGCGATCGATTTGATCGCATTTGAATGGCACAGGCAACCCAAGTCTCTTCGCCAGGCGAAGTATCGTTACTGGCACCGGCACTACAAAGAGAGGACGCACCGAATTGCGGAGGGCGTGTGCCATCTCGGTCGCCGCGCACGAGCGGTCGGCGCAAAGAGTGTACGTTTTGCCCGAGTAGCGGTGATAAACCGTGGCCTCCGCAATAAAATAGGCCGTCTCCCGCACGCTGACCGGAGCGTACTCTATCGAACCGCCGTGGCGAAAGTCCGGTAGAATGTGCACTTTTCGCGCAAGCGCAATGAGCGCGTCAATTCCCTCGCCATCGCTAGAGCCGTAAATTTCCGCTGGGCGGATGATTGTATAATCCAGTCCACTGTTGCGGACAGTTTCTTCGGCCAGCCACTTGGATTGCCCATAGACGCCGCCAGCGGAGTGCGCACAAATTGTACTGACATATACAAAGTGCTGGGATGGGTCGCAGGATGAAACCAATTGTTTCGTCAGCTCCGCATTCACGCGAAAATATTCAGCTGGGTTATCTGAATGCGTCACCGCCGCCATATGCAGAATCACCTGTGCTCTCTTCAGTGCGATCGGGTTGCGAATGGTCTCTTCCAGCCCTCCGTGCAACAGTTCCATTTCGGCTCCCGGAAGATCGATCTTACGACGGTGAACCACCGCGAGGATTCGCATCCGTGACATGAGTCTCCGCAGGACATGCTGTCCAAGCTGAGAGCCGCCACCGGTAACAAACACAGTTTCCATCATTTGCTCTTCCCGGCTTGCGGACTCCAGCGCCGCCGGTAATCAATCATGTGCCTGAGGAATTCGAGGATCGCGCCCGGCTTCACGAATGATTTGCGTGCTCCCAGAGAGTGGAACTCGACAGGAATCTCGTAGATCCGCAGATTTAGATTGATGCAATTTAGGATGAGCTCCGCGTCTATGAACCAGTCGTTAGACTGTAATGTCATCTTTTCATAGGCTTCCCGTCTCATGATCTTAGGCTTTGAGTTGACGTCCCGGAGCATGACGGATCCGCGAAAGAAGAGATGAAAAAGCCAGTTGTAAGCGATCGAAATGAGTCGTCGATAAACGCCGTCCTGGCGCTCGACGCGGTACGTCTTTACCATGTCAAAATCATCGCTTCTAATTTTCGCAAAGCAGGAGAATATCGCTTCGACCGGAAACTGGCCATCCCCATCGATCACTCCGATATATTTACCTCTGCACGCATCTAATCCTCTGCGCATGTCCCATCCCATAGCCCCCTGTTTCGGTTCAGCCAGCACCCGTACACGCAGCAACCGTGCGGCAAGTCGCTGGCATATCTCAGGGGTTCTATCGCTGGAGCCCGGCCAAAAGTTCGCAACCAGGATCAGTTCCCATTCGAAGCGAAACAAGGACATTATCTTGTGAAGATTTTCCACAAATGGGATAATCTCTGCTTCCGCACGATAACAAAGGACTGCGATGGAAAATTCGACGGGTGATTTAGCCATTGGCCTATTGCGCAATCATCGCAAGAGACGCAAAATGGTCAATCCGCGCCGCAATCGAGTGTTTTCGCGCGAAGCAGCGTAATGACCTAATGCAAGAGAGTTATGCTCAGCAGTACGCACTGCTCGAGCGCGACCACTGGTGGTTTCGGGCACGGCGACTGATATTGCGAGATTTGCTTGCCCGGCTCAAATGGCCGCCACAACCGAAAATTTTAGAGGTTGGCGTTGGGCCCGGTTACAATCTCTTGGAAATCTATCCCTCAGATGCGCGCCTTGAAGGCGCCGAACCCGATCCCACACTGGCTGGTCTCGCAGCTTCGCGGGGTCCAGCACCAGTGTTCAACGCGTCGATCGATCAACTTCCCTCCGAAATCCAAGAAGGATCCTATGATGGAGTCACCATGTTTGATGTACTGGAGCACATTCCGGATGACGCACGTGCCCTGCAGATCGTAAATCGCAAATTGAAACCCGGGGGACGGGTTGCCTTATCAGTGCCAGCCTATATGTGGTTGTGGGGACAGCAGGACATCGTGAATCAACATTGCCGGCGCTACACGATGACTGAGGTCAGACGGAAATTGCAGACCGCACATTTTACTATTGAGCGCATGACCTACTTTAACACGTTTCTGTTTCTACCGATCGCTGTGGTCCGCTTGATTTCGCGATTCAGTCGTCAAGCATACAAAGCCGAGGGAGACTTCGCCCATGTCCGCCGACCATCCAACGCGTTGCTATTCACGCTTTTTGGCGCAGAACGATTTGCGTTGCGATATCTGCACTTCCCATTCGGCGTTTCAATCTTTGCGGTTGCACGAAAGGAATACATTGAGTGATTCGCTCCCGTTCTCGGCGGGAACCGTTCCACGCCATCAAAGCGGATACTTAAATAGCTTCGACCGGATGTTCTAATCTACTTTTGACATTCGAGAACCACTGTTACATACGGGATGCGCATCGGCTTCTTGTCGACCCATGCATCCACATTTGTAAAAACCTTCCCAGCAAGTTCGCGGTACTGCTGCTCGGTCCGAATATTCCGACCTCGGTCATAAGACATTACGTATCTTGAAAAGAAACCCTGATCTGGGATCCAACACCCATCAAGACACACAAGTCGACCTCTTTCTTTTAACGCGTCATAAGCAAAGCGAATACAATGTGTAGCATCTTCATCATCCAGGTGATGCAAAACACCCAGGGCCATCACAATATCAGCTTCTCTAAATCGTGAGTCATGGCGAAGAGACTTTGTGTCGCCAACGACGAATGTGCCCTTGTTGCCGTGCGTCCGCTTGGCAGAGGCAATATAATTTTGATTGATATCGAGCCCGAGATACTGCACGTCCGGAAGCCAAGGCAGGATTTGTGCCGGACCGCACCCAATATCGATTATCTTATCTCCAGCCTTGGCTCGGACATGGCTTTGAATGACTTTCCGACGCAGCGCGTTTCCCCCGACCGTGTCCTGTAGTAGATTGTACAGACGTGGAATTTTCAGCCAACGCTGTAGTCCAGAGTCACATTGCATCGTGAAGTTCGCCTAAAAGATCTTCCGGATGGTTCGAGACTCTAAAATTCGCACGCATGCCGATTATTTCCTCTGAGTTATTCAACAACGCTGACTCTTACCGCAAGCAATTTGACACTGCGAAACCGTTTCGCCACGTCCTGATTCCACAGTTTTTTGATCCAGCTATCGCTGAGGCCGTGCTGGCTGAGTTTCCTGTCCCGCGCGAGAATGAAATGATAAACGAGTTTCCAAGCCGGATATACTCTCACTGCTGACGACACACAGGAGCTCAAGATAGCCTTTGTGCGGCGCAATGGGTTTCTCCAGGGGATGTACCAGCGGGAATGGCAACTGCTCACGCAGATCGACAACCTGACAAAGGCGGTGGAGCACCTAAAAAAAGTGCGGCAATCTACCGCTCTGCAAACAGCCCGAAAGTAAAGTCGAGAAACGCGAAGAAGAGGTTCAGGAATTCCCGGCGGCAAGGAGCTTTGGTATGCCACTTCGCCAGGTTGCCTTAGCCCGCAACAGACCCTGAAAGGAATTATTGGCGCTTTGAACGAAGGGAGTGAAAAAGTTCGCTGGCGAACCGAAACAGTTTCGGCGATAAAGCGAACTGCCATGGAAGCTACCTCCGGAAACACAGTCCTGATCATCGAGGACGAACGTGATGTGGTCGATCTTCTCGCACTCAATTTGCGCAAGGCCGGTTTCACGACCTCGATTGCGTCCGATGGCGCTGCCGGACTGGAGAAAGCGCGCAACGAGATGCCAGCTTTGATTATTCTTGATCTCATGCTGCCGAAGATGCCCGGGTTGGAAGTCTGTAAAATTCTTAAAACCGATCCGGGAACGCGCCGGGTCCCGATCATGATGCTCACAGCGAAGGCGGAAGAAATCGACCGAATCGTTGGTTTGGAATTTGGCGCGGACGATTACGTGACAAAACCATTCAGTCCGCGGGAAGTTGTCTTGCGTATTCGAGCGATCATGCGCCGCGGCGAGGCGAAACCGGACGATGAACGTTTGACAGCCGGTCCCATCACGATTGATCCGGCGCGTTATGAAGTGTCTGTTGGCAGCAAGCGGATCAACCTTACCAGTCTTGAATTTAAACTTCTGCGTACGCTCATGCAGCGACGCGGTCGCGTCCAATCGCGTGACCGCTTGCTTAACGACGTCTGGGGTTACGAAAGTGTCATTGACACGCGCACAGTGGACACGCATGTGCGACGGCTGCGCAAGAAACTTGGCAAAGCCGCCGATGTGATTGAAAGCGTGCGGGGGTTCGGCTATCGATTGAAAGAAAAGTAAGGCCGGATGTATTGGCTAATCCTCGGCGCGCTCTGCGTCCTATTCGCAGTGACAGCCCTGGTTCTCTGGCAAAAATGGGCCGCGCCGTGGCCGCAAATTGAGCAGCTCGTTTCACAGATAGCCCGCGGCGAACCTCCATCCACGTTTCTGATAAACGGTGGAGCGGGTCCGCATCGCATTGGTCTGGCACTGGAGAACATTTTCGCGCGTCAGCAGGAACTCGAACGCCAGATCGCAGGTCGCGAATCCGGCACGCAAACAATTCTCGGCGCGATGCAGGACGGCCTGCTTGTAGTTGATGCGCGCAGGCGGATTACTCTCATGAATCCGCCTTTTCAGAAATTGTTCGAGCTGCGCGATCCGGCAGTCGGCGTTCCTTTGGTCGAAGCCGTCCGTCACGCAACGCTGGATCAACTGATTGCGGAAACGCTACTCACTGGCGCAGCGATGCGAGGCGAGTTGAATCTGGCCGATTCGCGAGCCCACAGCGAGCGACATATCGAAATCAGCGCTGTCCCAATCAAGAACGCTGACGATGAAGTGACCGGTGCAGTCGTGCTTTTCCACGATATCACTGAGTTGACGCGGCTCGATCAAATCCGGAGAGACTTTGTCGCAAATGTTTCGCACGAGCTTCGAACGCCGTTGTCGATTTTACGCGGCTACCTCGAGGTATTGTTTGATGAGCCGCAGACCTCACGGGAGGAACTCACACGCATCCTTTCGATCATGGACCGGCATTCCAAACGACTCCAGCGGCTGGTTGATGACCTGCTAAGCCTTGCTCAATTGGAGTCGTCTCAGGCTACGCTGGAGCTCAGCGACGTGCGGGTCGATGAGTTGTTCAATAATCTCATCCGTGATTGGAAGGAAAGACTAGTCGCGAAAAATCTGAAGGTGATTGTCGATTTGCCGCCGGAGGCGTTGACGCTTCGCGTTGACGGAACGCGCCTGGAGGAGGTGCTCTATAATCTGCTGGACAATGCAGTTAAATTTTCACCCGAGAACGGCCAGATTCATCTGCGGGCGACACGTCGCGGCTCCGACATGGTATTAAGCGTGACTGATAACGGAGTTGGGATCGGCAAAGAGCATTTGCCGCGAATTTTTGAGCGCTTTTATCGCGCTGATAAGGCTCGCAGCCGCGAACTGGGAGGCACCGGCTTGGGGTTGGCGATTGTGAAACATATTGCCCAATTGCACGGTGGGCGCGTGGAAGCTGAGAGTGAGCTGGGACGTGGAACCACAATTCGAGTAGTGCTGCCGCTGCGTCCGGCGGGTTAGAACGTTAAAGCGTCGCAGCGCTGAAGCGGTACGGGCTCCAAAGCACGAGAGCGAGAAGACGCATCCGCTTTAACGGTTCAACGCGTCAACGATTTAACGACTGCGAAGCCTCCTGTCACACAAAAGTAACATTAAAAATTTTGACGCTCCCGAGCGCGCTACGGCAGGCTGAGTGGTCTATGAAATCTCGCACTTTTACCCACAAACTCCTAGCAACGGTGCTATTAGCCGGCGTCAGCGTGACCGCCTCAGCTCAGATGATGATTAATGGCGCAGGCGCGACTTTTCCGTATCCCATCTATTCAAAATGGTTCGATGAGTACGCGAAAGTCGATCCCTCGGTCCGGTTTAATTATCAATCCATCGGATCAGGCGGAGGCCAAAAGCAAATTCTCGCGCAAACAGTTGATTTTGGTGCGTCCGATGGCCCTATGAGCGACGACAACTTGGCCAAGGCACCTGGGAAAATTCTGCATATCCCGACAGTCGCTGGCGCGGATGTGGTCGCTTACAATTTGCCCGGAAACCCGGCGTTGAAGCTTGATGCGGACGCGATTGCCGGGATTTTTCTCGGCCAAATCAAAAAATGGAATGACGCAAAAATCGCCGCGCTCAACCCTGGAGTTAGCTTGCCGGATCAGGAGATCGTAGTCGTGCATCGTTCGGATGGTAGCGGGACGACCTACATTTGGACCGACTATCTGAGTAAAATCAGTTCCGAATGGAAAAGCAAGGTCGGGACGAACACCTCTGTAAATTGGCCCACGGGTATTGGCGGCAAGGGCAATGAAGGCGTTGCCGGGCAGATCAAACAAACCCCGGGTGCGCTCGGATATGTGGAATTGATATACGCGGTCCAAAATAAAATGCCTTACGCAGAGGTGAAAAATGCTTCTGGGAAGTTTGTAAAGCCGTCGCTCGAATCTATTACCGCGGCGCTGGGGACGGCGGATATTCCAGATGACTTCCGTTTTTCAATCACCAACGCTCCAGGAGCGGATGCTTATCCGATCTGCGGCGCGACGTGGTTATTAGTGTACGAGCAGCAAAAAGATGCGGCGAAAGGTAAGAAGCTCGTTGAGTTCTTAAGGTGGGCTGCGAAGGACGGCGAGAAAATGGCGACGGATCTGCAGTATGCGCCATTGCCCGACAGCCTTCAGCAGCGCGTTCTCAAACGAATCGACGAAATTAAGATGTAACCGAGGGGTGTACCGCAGCGGCCTGCCGCTGCTAATCAAAGTATTAAGTTTTTATGGCTGTGGCCGCATCGATAGCGGGGGAAGAGCGCTCTGTCCAAGCGCGCATGGCGTCTCCATCCCGCTTTGGCGATAAGGCATTCGAGTGGCTTACGCTCGCGATGGCACTGGCCGTGGTAGTGCTGATTATCCTGATTGGTTGGCAGCTCTGGATTGGGTCTTCGGTCGCTATCAAGAAATTCGGTTTTCATTTCCTCGTCACATCAACCTGGGACCCAGTCGCGGAGCAATTCGGCGCGCTGCCCTTCATTTACGGAACGCTGGTTTCTTCGCTCATCGCGCTGTTGATTGCGGTTCCATTGGGCATCGCAACGGCAGCGTATCTGACTGAGCTTGCTCCTCTCTGGATTCGGCAGCCCCTTACGTCGTTGATCGAAATGCTGGCGGCGATTCCCAGTGTCATCCTCGGGCTCTGGGGCATTTTCGTGATGATTCCGTGGTTGCGCGATTATCCCTTCCCATGGCTCAAGCGTTTGTTCGGTTGGACGCCGTTTTTCAGTGGCCCGATCTACGGGCCATGCATGCTCGCAGGCGGTATTATTATCGCGGTGATGATTCTGCCGATTATCACTTCGGTCTCGCGCGAGATTTTGCGCAGTGTACCGGATTTGCAACGGGAAGCCGCTTACGGTCTCGGCGCGACCCGCTGGGAGGCAACCCGAATCGCGGTACTAAGTTATGCCAAGAAAGGGTTGTTCGGCGCAGTAATTCTTGGCTTAGGACGCGCCCTTGGCGAAACGATGGCCGTAACGATGGTGATCGGCAATACACCGCAGATCGCCGCATCGCTCTTTAAGCCGGGATATACTCTAGCCAGTGTGCTCGCCAATGAATTCACCGAAGCGACGACCGATATGTATCTTCAGGCGTTGTTCGAAATTGGGCTGGTCCTTTTTGGAATAACAATTTTGGTGAACCTTCTCGCCCAATTGCTGTTGCGGACGATCGCCACCACATCAGCCACACGCGCAGTGCAGTAGCCATGAAGACGAAACGGTCAGGCAACTACACGTGGCGCAAAATCAAAAGCGCGCTGGCGTCAGCAATCGCGTTTATTTCCGCAGTCCTTGTGATCGCCCCGCTGGGTCTGGTGTTCTTTCATCTTGTCGTCAACGGTGCCAGCTCGTTGAACTGGGACTTTTTTACGAAACTGCCAGCACCGGTTGGAGCGGTGGGCGGTGGAATGGCGAATGCAATCGTCGGCTCGCTTGAATTGCTGGCTCTTGCCGGCGCAATCGGGATACCGATCGGCGTGTTGGGTGGAGTTTACCTGGCGGAATACGGATCGGCGCGGATCAACTCCGTTCTCCGCTTCCTGGCCGACGTCCTCAACGGCGTTCCATCGATCACGTGGGGCGTTGTGGTCTACGGTATGGTGGTGCTGCGCTTCAAAGGCTTCTCAACCTATGCTGGTGGCCTCGCATTGGGCCTGATCATGATTCCGCTAATCCTGCGCACGACGGAGGAAGTTATTCTTCTTGTACCAAATGGATACCGTGAAGCCGCGCTCGCGCTTGGCGTCAGCCGTTGGAAAACAATCGTCCATATCGTGATGAAGACTGCATCCAAGGGAATCATCACCGGGATTCTCCTTGCTCTCGCTCGTGTGGGCGGCGAAACAGCGCCGCTTCTTTTCACCGCTTTCGGTAATCGTTTTTGGAATCACAGCCTCAGCCAGCCCATCGCCGCGCTTCCTTTGCAGATTTTTACCTATGCCATTTCTCCGTATGACGATTGGCATCGCCAGGCTTGGGCTGGCGCGCTGGTGCTCGTCACCGGTGTTTTTTGCGTTAATATATTGGTTAGAATTTTGACTCGAGGACATACGGCGTCGGTCGTCTAAGGCTTTCGCAAATGGACCATCTAGTTATGGAAACACCCGAACGAACCGTTATGGAGCGTATGGAACAGGGGACCGCACCCCCGCCCGAAGCGGAGACTCCAGCGGCATGCACGTTCGAAGTGAAAAATCTCTCGATCTGGTATGGCGAGAAGCGCGCCATCGATAATGTGACCCTTGGCGTCGCTTCGAACGCCGTCACTGCGATCATCGGACCAAGCGGTTGCGGAAAATCGACTTTTCTCCGCGCTCTCAACCGCATGCACGAGCTGACACCAAGGACGCGTATGGAAGGCACCGTCCTGCTGAATGGCGATGATCTCTATTCGAGTACGACCGATCCGGCGATTGTTCGGCGTCGCGTCGGCATGATTTTTCAGAAATCGAATCCGTTCCCAACGATGACGATCGGCGAAAACGTCGTCATTGGCTTGCGCTTGAATGGAGTACGCAATCAGAAATTTCTCAATGAACGTCTCGAAAAATCCCTGCGTATGGCTGCTTTGTGGGATGAGGTCAAAGACGATTTACACAAGCCAGGCACCAGTCTTTCGGGTGGCCAGCAACAGAGGCTCTGCATCGCGCGCGCGCTCGCCGTGGAACCGGAAGTGATCTTGATGGATGAGCCTTGTTCGGCGCTGGATCCGATTGCCACGGCGAAAATCGAGGAACTGATCCACGAACTAAAAGCGAAATACACCATTGTAACAGTGACGCACAATATGCAGCAAGCCGGCCGTATTTCGGATTACACGGCCTTCATGTACCTCGGCCGGCTGATCGAGTTTGGACCGACAACCAAGATTTTCACAAATCCAACCGAGAAACAGACGGAGGATTATATCACGGGTCGATTTGGATAAGTCCACGACAACACGCGATGCCAGGTGCGCCGCGAATAGCAGCAAGAGCAACATAACAACAAGAAACGATTAAGGATTGATAGGCAATGATCGCGGCAAGACACATTCTAGGAACATTTGATGAATCCTTGGCAGCGTTGCGCAACAACGTGCTCATGATGGCTGGACTGACTGAGCGCAGCCTGGAGCGAGCCATGAAAGGCCTGGTCGATCGCAATGACGATCTTTGTGCAAACGCAATTGCCGATGACGAGGAGATCGATCAGCTCGAAAAACAAATCGATAAGGACGGCGTGGATATTCTATTGCGCTTTCAGCCCGTTGCGTCCGATCTGCGCCGCGTCGTTTCAGCAATGAAACTGTCATCCAATCTGGAGCGCATGGCCGATCAGGCGACTACAATCGCGCGGCGCGCGCGGAAGCTGAACCGGCATCCGCCGCTGCCCGAAGTCGAGTTGATCCGCCCAATGTACGACCACGCGGTGTCGATGTTTAAAGACAGTGTGGATGCCTTCGCGCGCGAGGACGTCGAGCTTGGGCGTGCAGTCGTTCCGCGTGACCAAAAACTGGATGACCTGAACCGCGCGGCCAGCCACAAGCTAGTTGATCGGATGGCGCAGGATCCGGATCAATTGCGCGGTTACTTGAATCTGATTTTTATTGGCCGCTGCCTGGAGCGTGTCGGCGATCACGCTACCAACATTGCCGAAGACGCAGTTTACGCGGCCGCTGCTGAGGATATCCGGCATCCATCTCTCGCTGCCGCAACGTGAGGGACCATTGGCGGACGCAGCTGGTCTTGCCTAGTCTTCCAAGCAGTGGTTGCTTGAATGATGCCTACAGCGGCCGCCAAAACTAGTGTTGCCCAGGAGCCTCCTGCCAGGATGGAGGTGCTCCAGAAGGATGGTCCCCAGGAAGCGCATCTTTTGGATCCTGGAAATTTTATCAACCGCGAACTGAGCTGGCTTGAGTTTAACCGGCGAGTTCTCGAGGAAGCCCAGGACCCCACCCAGCCGCTTATCGAGCGAGTGAAGTTTCTTACGATCTTTAGCTCTAACCTCGATGAGTTTTTCGAGATTCGGGTAGCCGGGATCAAGCAGCAAATCAAAAGTGAAACGAGCGATATCGGGCCGGACGGTCTAAGTCCGACCGATACATTCGATCGTATCCAGAAAACCGTGCGCCGGCTTGTGGCGACGCAATGCGCGCTGTGGAAAAATGAATTGCTGCCCGAACTTGCGAAGAACGGGATTTACGTGCGCGAAATGGCAGAACTGACGCCAAAACGCGCCGCATGGGCGCATCGTTATTTTCAGCAGGAAGTTCTTCCAATGCTGACTCCGCTTGCGGTGGACGCCAGCCATCCCTTCCCCCATCTTTTGAACCGAAGCCATAACTTGCTGGTGCAGGCAAAATTGCAACGAGGCGGCGAACCGCTACACGCCATTGTGCAGGTGCCCAGAGCGGTGTCGCGTCTGATTCTCCTGCCACGCGGCAAGAGCGCCGACGAGCCATGGGAGTACATTTACCTCGCCTCTCTTATCAAACAGCACATCGGAGAACTGTTTCCCGGCTTGATCCTGGATGAGGTTCACGCGTTTCGAGTCACGCGCAATAGCGATCTGTATATCGACGAGGAAGAAGCGGAAAACCTGCTGCGCAGCATCGAACAGGAGCTGCGGCGCTCAAGTCGAGGTAAAGCTGTCCGGCTGGAAGTGGAAGCGGATTGTCCAAAGGATGTTTTGGAATTGCTGCTGAGGTTCTTCGACTTGACCGAGGCTGATGCTTACAAACTCGACGGCCCGCTTACGATGACGCATCTGATGCCGCTCGTGACCAACGATGCGTTTGCCAAGCTGAAGGACCGACCATTTCAGCCTGCTCGCGATCCGGCGCTTCCGCCGCACGTTGATTTTTTTGAGGTCTTGCGACGCCAGGATGTGCTGCTTCATCATCCTTACGACAGCTTCGATCAAATAGTTGAGTGGATCGAGGCCGCGGCGTGCGACTCACAGGTGCTGGCGATCAAAATCACGTTGTACCGCACAAGTGGTGATTCGCCAATTGTGGAAGCCCTTATCGAAGCAGCCAATGCCGGGAAACAAATCACTGCTATTGTTGAGCTGCGCGCGCGCTTTGACGAGGCGAGCAATATCCGATGGGCCCGCCGTCTGGAGGAAGCCGGCGCGCATGTCATCTATGGGGTGGTCGGCCTAAAAACGCATTGCAAGGCACTGCTGATCGTTCGCCGCGACGCGGATCAACTCCGGCGCTACGTCCACCTGGGCACCGGCAATTATCACTCGCGCACCGCCCGGATCTACACGGATTTTAGTTTGCTCACCAGTGAACCGAAATTGACCGAGGAAGTAGCAATCGTTTTCAACACACTGACTGGCCTCGCCGGCTATCCCGGCCTGAAAAAACTGATGGTGGCGCCGTTTGATATGCACAGCCGCCTTATCGGATTGATTGAGCGCGAGCGCGACCACGCCCGGGCGGGCAAACCAGCCCGGATCGTTGCGAAATTGAACGCGCTCGTCGATCAGGAGATCATCGAGAAACTGTATGAAGCTTCGTGTGCAGATGTGACGATCGATTTGATTGTTCGTGGCATCTGTTGCTTGCGGCCAAAAATGTCCGGCTTGAGCGAGAATATCCGTGTCATTAGCATCGTCGGCCGCTTCTTAGAGCACAGCCGGATTTTTTATTTTGAGAATGCCGGCCAGCCCAGAGTGTTTCTTTCCAGCGCGGATTGGATGCCGCGAAATTTTTTCCGGCGCATTGAACTGGCGTTCCCCGTCGAAAACCCTGCATTGCGCGATCAGATCATCAACGAGGTGCTTCCGAGTTTTCTGCACGATCGTGTCAAAGCGCGAGAATTGCAGCCCGATGGAACCTATCGGCGGTTGAAACCTGAGGGGCCGGAACAGAGTGCCCAGGCTCAATGGCATTTCCGCGAAGTCTCCCGCGAGCGTGCAAAAAAAATGACGGGCTCCAAGAAGAAATTGCGCGCGGACAAATTAACTCCGATTACCGTGGCCACGGATCCCTCCGTCGCGACGAGTCCTGATACCGAAAGCAGTGAGAAGGCTGTGCCATCGGACATGACTGTATCGGCATCACCGAAGCCAGCTGCAACTCGAAAGCAACCTTGAAGAAAAAAGTTCTGGTCATAGACGTTGGCGGCTCAAACGTGAAGCTAATGATCTCTCGCGCGGAGAGGAGAAAGTTCAAATCGGGAGCCAAATTGACGCCGCGCGCGATGGTCGCCCAAATCAAGCCTTTAGTCTCGGATTGGGAATTTGAAGCCATTTCGATCGGGTTTCCTTCGCCGGTGCGAGAGGGAAGGATTCTGAGCGAGCCTAAACATCTGGGTAAAGGCTGGGTGGGATTCGATTTCAAGAAAGCATTGGGCAGACCAGTGCGCATAATGAATGACGCAGCCATGCAGGCGCTCGGTAGCTACCACGGTCGCCGGATGCTCTTTCTCGGACTCGGTACAGGACTTGGCTCGGCTCTGGTTTGGGACAATTATGTCCTTCCTCTCGAATTAGGCGACTTGCCTTATCGCAACGGAAGCATCATTGAGGAATACCTTGGCAAGGCCGGCCAGGCACGGTTCGGAGAGAAAACCTGGCAGCGCGATGTTCAGCACGCCCTAGTACAATTAAAGAAATCACTCATTGCCGATTATGTCGTGCTCGGTGGTGGAAATGCCAAAGCATTGAACGAAATCCCTAAGGGAATTGAGCTTGGACATAACCGGAATGTGTTTCTGGGTGGAGTTCGACTCTGGCAAATTGACTCATGCACACGACGACCGAAGTGGCAGATTCTTTAAAGCAGTTAAAAACGTTAAAAGAGTTACAAAGTTAAAATGGACCATCATCAACTGCTTTCTTCCTTTTAACTTTGTAACGTCTTAACTTTTTAACTCCATTACCATGAAACTCTATTTTCTCAGACACGGTGAGGCGGACTGGCCGGGTTGGAAAAAACCCGATGACGAACGCCCGTTGACCAAGCGCGGAAAAAGAGAAATGCGCGACGTAGCGAAATTTCTAGACCGCCTGAAAGTGCGGCCCGACTTAATCGTGACCAGCCCATTGCCCAGGGCGGCCCAGACCGCCGAAATCGCGGCCGACTATCTCAAAGCGAAGGTGCGCAAGGATGAATCGCTCGCACCGGGATTTGGGAGAAGCAAATTGCGAACTGTGGTGAAGCGGCATCGAGCAAATGTTCTGATGCTGGTTGGCCACGAACCGGACTTCACCAATGTCATTGCAGGTTTGACTGGGGCGTCACTCAAACTTTCCAAAGCTGGCGTGGCGCTTGTGGATGTTGATCCCGAATCTGAGGAAGCAAAGCTTCTTTGGCTTTTGCCGCCAAAGATCGGCAAGAAATAGGCCCGGGTCGCTAATGTGTCATTGAGCGAGCAGGTAAATTGTGACCAGCGTCAGCAAGAAGTACGGAACAAGCACGGCCGCACCCGCGTAATCCTTTGCCATGCGTTGTCCGAAGAACAGCGCAATGAGGACAACTGCTGAACTGACGGCGCCGTAGAAGCCGATGGTCGTTTCTCGCGAAACGATTAGCATCAGGCATCCAATCGCGCTTAGTGCTCCGGCTGCAACTTCAAGTAGCGTGATCGCCGCTAATAGAATGGGCACAACTCCGGCCAGTGGGCTCTTGGCAAAATGTCCCTTGAGCCATTCGAGGTTACTGCGGTAATCGATAATTTTATCAATCCCTGATTGAAGAAAAAGAATCGAGAGAAAGGCGGAGCCTAAAATCTGCGTCAGATAAATTGCTCCCGTGAGTGTGTGCAAAGGTGGCATGACTCACGAATCTTAGCTGCAACAATTCAGTTTTGTCGATGCTTCATGATGCGAACGCTGCAAATATTTGACGGGACTCCTTGGAAAAAAACAGGGACGCAATTTCATTCGCGTCCCTGTTTTGTAGAACTATTTCGCAGGCCTAGTGGCCAACGATGGCGTAATACGCTAAGTGCAGATCGTTGGAGCCCGGACCATCGAGGTTAATCCAACCTTGAATTACCTCGCCCGATCCGTGACCCCCATTGACGGTGACTGTCATCGTGGTCGAACCATTGGCTGGCACCGTTACACTAGCGGGCACAGTGACACGATCATCGCCTGCGCTCAAGGTCCCAGCATCATAGATGCTCGGGACCGTTCCGCCGAAGGTGTCCGGCGTAAATTTCGTAACAGAGACGCTAAACGTTTCGTCAGTGCCACTCGGGTTGGACAGTGTAATCGTCACCGACGTTGGATGGCCAAGCGTCACGCGGCCGAAACTTGCCGAGACGGGATCCATCCAACTCGTCGCGTCCGCTGCGACCGAGAGATTTTCACGCCCGGCGCCTTGTGCCGTCGGGCCGATATCGTGCAAGCCGGTCCGGGCATCCTTGACTACCAACTCGGCATGATTGACGAGCGCTGACTTAATCTGCGCCGGTGACCACGACGGATTAAGGTTCAACAGCACGGCTGCCGACCCTGCAATATGTGGCGTTGACATCGACGTCCCGCTGAAGAAGGCCCAACCAGTTCCGTCGCCCGGGCAGGTTTCAGGTTTGCCCACGCATGTGATCGAGCTAAGGACATTGACGCCGACTGACGTTAGGTCTGGCTTGACAGCGAAGTCCACTCCTGTCGGTCCCTGGCTGCTGAAACCAGCCAAGATGTCCTTATTGGGAGTGATGAACTCCTGGAACGTCGCGTCGGCTGAAGCTGTTGTCGCACCGGATGCGCGCAGCGCGGCCCCTTCATTTATGCCGATCATGACCGCGGGCAGATTATCGTCGAAGCCGGCGGTCCTACCCATTGCAGTGGGGTCCCCGGCGACGTTGTTGACTACGACTACGCCAACTGCGCCGGCCGCTTTAGCGTTCGCGACCTTCTGACTAAATGTGCATACGCCTCGGTCGATGATTGCTAGCTTACCCGAGGCACCCGGGTCAACACTGGTGCAACCATTGGAGTGGGTGTCGAATAGATCAAAGGACGCGCCAGGCAGCGGCGGGAAGTCACCCACAGCTGCACCGATCGTTGTTCCACCGCCCGCCGGATAGGTGAACGGTTGGCCAACGAAATGCTGGTTTGTACTAGCGCCGACTGTAATGACTTTACGCGCGCGGCCAGGCGACTCCAGGGTGCCTGCCCCTGGTCCGCTGTTACCAGCTGCAACGGCTACCACTACCCCTGCATCCACAGCGTTGTCGAGTCCGTTCGCAAGCAGGTCATTATTACCATGGTAGCCGCCGCCGAGCGAAAGATTGAGAACATCCATTCCGTCAGCGATGGCGGCATCGACGGCGTTGAGAATGTCTTCACTGCGGGCGTTATCAACAGCGCCAGGAAAGACATTGTAGTTACCCAGCCATGCGCCCGGCGCGATGCCAGACATGTCATCGATATTCACGCCGTTGACGACGGCAGTCTGGCCGGTGACGCCGGCTGCAATCCCCGCGGTATGCGTCCCGTGGTCTTGGATGGCCTGAGCATCCAGGGCCTGTTGGTGGGCCTTGTTATAGAAGACCTTGGCGACAATGACCTTTGGCGAGACGTAATTACAGTCCTGGTCTTGGTGGTGCGAATTGCTGTCTGCTGCATCGCACTTGGGGAAGCCAGCTGGGTAGGTAAAACCAGTCGGGTCGAAGAACGGATGCGTCTCGTCGATCCCTGAGTCGATGTCTCCAATTTTGATGCCAGCCCCTGCAACCGATCTGCCACCGGCGGCATTCCAAGCATCCATCGCATTAATGATCTTATAACTCTCGCTCAGGGTAGGGTGATAAAGGGCGTTGTACTCGGCCCGCTCTACCATCGGGGCGGCTGCGATCGTCTGCAGTGGCGTCCCATTAAGCTCAACGGCGACTGCGTTGAGTGAGATATCATACTCACTAGTTACTCTTGCCCTCGGCGCATTGGCTCGCAGCCATCTTTTGAACTCGTTGCGTCCGGCAGATAACTGCGCGCGGTACGATCTCACGTTATTATTCTTAAAATCGATTTTCTTGCCAGCCGCTGGTTTCGTAATGGAATGAGTACTCAGCGGATCGCCTTTGAGTTGGACAATCGCGCTCGATCTGTCCACGTCCGGACCTGGATTGAAGGCATCAGCGTTAGCGTTCGGTCGAGTCGTCGCCGAGCCGCCGACGCCAAGTGCTATGACGCTCAAACCAATGGAAGAAAATATTAGGAATGCTGCGATGATTTTTTTCATAGATTTGGTGGGTGAAAGGATCAGGAACTTGGGATGGGGGCACTCGAATGTCAATAATCCTTTCGCCTGACAATCTGTGTTGATTTCTGCCGCAACCCGGGAGCAATCATGGCGAGCGGACCGGCGGATAGTCCTCCGATCAGGTGTTTCCCTTAATCGCCTTGGGCGACTGCGTCAGCGAAGGCAACGTCGCCAGATTTAAAATCCAACTCCGCTTCCGCCGCTGTTCCAAAAACACGAGCGCGGCTTTCATCGAATTCTTTTTCCCAGCGTGCGACAACCACCGTCGCCAGACAATTGCCGATCACATTCACGCAGGTGCGACCCATATCCATCAATTCATCTACGCCGAAAATAATCGCCACCCCGATCGGTCCCAGTCCTGACGGCACAAACGAATTCAATGCCGCCAGTAAAATGACAAGCGATGACCGGGGCACGCCGGCTACGCCTTTGGAAGTCAGCATCAACGTTAACATCATCGTAATCTGTTGGCCTAACGACATGTGCCATCCCATTGTCGTCTCGGCTGCTTGCGCTACAAATACCGAGGCCATCGCCAGGTATAATGTCGATCCGGTGAGGTTAAACGAGTAGCCGGTCGGCATCACAAACCCAACAATGTGCGGCGGCACGCCGAAACGTTCCATCGATTCCATCGCCTTTGGCAACGCCGATTCGCTGCTCGTGGTCGCGAATGCGACTGCCGCAGGCTCCCGCACAGCCCTGACGAATTGCAGCGCCGGAATCCGCGCGATCCAAATCACCAATCCGAAGATCGACAGGATGAAAATCACGAGTGCGAGGTAAAGCGAGCCGATCAATTTGCCCAGATTCACCAGGACACTCGGACCCTGGGTGCCAATCGTGTGGGCCATCGCCGCGCCTACGCCGATTGGTGCGAACAGCATCACGTAATTCGTGAACTTGAACATAACCTGGGCGAGGCTATCCATCGCCCGGATGATTGGTTTCCCTTTTTCGCCAATCGCTGATACCGCGAGCGCAAACAGCACGCTAAACATGACGATTTGCAAAACGTCACCGCGCACCATTGCTTCAATCACGCTTGAGGGGAATGCATGGACGATCGTTTCGACCAGAGTCTTTGGGTGACTTTGCTCGATTGTCTTGATTACATCGGTGCCGGTAACGGCGAGAGTTACACCTGCGCCAGGCTTTGTGAAATTAACTACAGCCAGGCCAATGAATAACGCTGCTGTAGTAACGATCTCGAAATAGACGAGCGCTTTCACGCCCATCCGCCCTACTTTTCGCAATGCACCTGCGCCTGCGATTCCAACCACGACGGTCGAGAAAACCAGGGGCGCGATGATGGATTTGATCAGGTTAATGAAGATGTCGCGCAGAAAATAAACCGCGTTCCCCCAATCGGGCCTTAGCCACCCGATCGCACCGCCGACAACTAACCCGATCATGATCTGCACCGTCAACGAGGGCCGATACCATGGCCGGCGTGTGCGCCGAGGAACTCCCGTCGTCATCGCTACCGTATTAGCACAACGCTCAAATCCGAGACAGGTGTTTCAGGCTTTTGGTCCTTAGCTGACGCGCACCAAACGCTTCGAGAAATCAGTCTATCATCCGCTGACCAAGACCGCCGTAAGCATCGACGCGTCGATCCCGCAAAAATGGCCAGTGCGTGCGCTGTTCGTTCACGCGGTCCCATTCCACATCAGCCATCACGATCTCTTCTTGATCGATGGAACCTTTAGCGATGATTTCGCCGTCTGGTCCGCAAACGAAACTTTGTCCCCAAAATTCAATCCCATCTCCACCCGCAGGCGCTTCATGGCCTACTCGGTTTGGGACTGCGACGTAGCAGCCATTCGCGATTGCGTGGCTGCGCTGGATTGTTTCCCAGGCGGCATGTTGCACTGCGCCAAACTCCTTCTTTTCCGAAGGGTGCCAACCGATCGCTGTGGGATAAAAAATAATTTCTGCCCCGTGCAACGCCGTCAGGCGCGCGGCTTCCGGGTACCATTGGTCCCAGCAAACGCAGACTCCAATCTTGCCGCGTGCTGTTGGCCACGCCTGAAATCCGAGATCGCCTGGTGCGAAATAAAATTTCTCGTGATACAGCGGGTCGTCCGGGATATGCATTTTCCGGTACTTGCCTAGCAATTTTCCATTCGCGTCAATGATTGCCGCCGTGTTGTGATAGAGACCGGCGCTGCGTTTCTCGAAAAGTGAGGCAATGATTACCGTCCCAGTTTCTCGGGCTACTTCTCCCAATGTCGATGTTGATTTGCCCGGAATTTCCTCAGCCAGATCGAAATTCTTGTGATCTTCTGTCTGACAAAAGTATTGCGACCGAAAAAGCTCCGGTAAACAAACGATTTGCCCGCCTTTACCTGTTGCCTCGCGGATGAATTCAATTGCTCGCGAGAAATTCTTCTCCGGCTCTGGGCCGCATCGCATCTGAATAAGCGCAATCTTTGTTTTCGAACCGTCTGTCATTGCTGAGAAATTGATTCCTGGCGCTGTAGCCGCCGGCCTCCGGGCGGCGCGGCGCGCTGGTGTTTATCAAATCAGTGCCGCGCTTCACAGAGCGAGGCGACTACAATAATTCATTACTTCACCGAATTCGCCGGCACGATTTTCACGCTTTCGATCACGATCCGTTTCGTCGGCTTGCTCATTTCGCCTTGTGCATTTCGCTCGACCGGCGTGTCGCCGATTTTGTCCAGCACGTCTTCGCCTTTGATCAATTTGCCGAACGTCGTGTATTGCCCATCAAGCCGCCGAACGGGCGCGAGGCAGATGAAGAATTGCGAACCGGCTGAGTCGGGATCGGGCCCGCGCGCCATCGAGATGACACCACGATCGTGGGAATGATTGTTAAACTCGGCCTTGATTTTGTAACCAGGATCGCCTGCTCCGTAAGTGCTCTCTTTTGTCGGGTCTTTTGAGTTCGGGTCGCCGCCCTGGATCATGAACCCCTTGACGATCCGGTGGAAGATTGTGCCGTCGTAGAAGCCTTGACGCGCCAGTTTCTTAAAATTCTCGATCGTGTTTGGCGCGGCATCAGTCCAAAACTGCACGATCATTTCACCTTCGTTAGTTTTGATAACGGCAACTTCGTTTGAGGTACTCATAGGAGAAGCTTCTTTCTTTTCTTCGGCGGCAAAGACCACAGCGCTTAACAGTACGGCAAGGAGGACCGATAATTTCATGCTGACAAATGGCACCAATGGGATGTTATGTCGAGCGGAGTCGAGGTATCTCTTAATGATAAATCAGAGATCCCTCGACTTCGCTCGGAATGACAGAATCGAACGTTGGGCATTTGTCATTTCGATCGTTCGGATTTTTTTCGTCATTGGTCATTCAGATTTCGTCATTCACGTATGGTATTCCTGTAAACTGCGCACCTGAACCTTGCGTTTTTGCAGTGATCGGATTCCGTTCGCGCTCGCCAGCGCGGCGCGCACCGTCGTCATGATCGGAATTTTCGCCGCTAGCGCCGCATTGCGAATGACCACTTCGTGCTCGCGCGGAATTTTCCCGCTAGGCGTGTTGATGATGAAGTTGATGTCGCCATTCTTGATGCGGTCGAGGACATTTGGGCGTCCTTCGTGAATCTTGAAGACCTTGGTCACTTTGATTTTCGCCTTTGTCAGCGCGTCTGCAGTCCCGCTCGTGGAAATGATTTCAAAGCCGAGTTTCACAAACTCGCGCGCGACCGGGATCACCGCTTCCTTATCAGTGTCCTTGACGCTGATGAACACTTTTCCGCTTTTCGGCAGTGGCGGCGGTGCGGCCATCTGCGATTTTGCATAGGCGAGGCCGAGATCGACATCGATGCCCATCACTTCGCCGGTCGATTTCATCTCCGGCCCGAGCGAGATATCCAGGCCTTCATAGCGCAGAAAGGGGAACACCGCTTCTTTCACCGAGAAATGTTTCGGCACGATTTCCTCTGTGAACCCGAGCTCGCACAATGATTTTCCGGTCATCACTTTGGCAGCGAGTTTTGCAAGCGGGACACCAATTGCCTTGCTGACGAAGGGAACCGTGCGCGACGCCCGCGGATTCACTTCCAGCACGTAAACGTTGTCGCCCTTCACGGCGAATTGCACATTCATCAGGCCTCGCACATTCAACTCGCGCGCCATCGCCCTTGTGGCGGCGGAAATCTCGTCCAGAACTTCTTGCGACAACGAGAATGTCGGAATGACGCATGCACTGTCACCGCTGTGAATGCCCGCCTCCTCGATGTGCTCCATGATTGCACCGATCACGGTCGCTTCGCCGTCCGAAATGCAATCGACATCGACCTCAATCGCATCTTCAAGAAAACGATCGATCAGCACTGGACGATCAGGCGTTACCTCAATGGCGCTGGCCATATAACGCCGAAGATCCTCCTCATTATAGACAAGCTCCATGGCGCGCCCGCCGAGAACGAAGCTCGGCCTAACAAGTGCTGGATAGCCAATTTTCCTGGCTATCGCGACGGCGTCTTCGGTGCTCGTGGCCGATCCATTTGGGGTTTGGCGCAGACCAAGCTTGTCGAGCATGGCCGCGAACAAGCGTCGGTCTTCTGCGGTCTCAATGCTTTCGGGCTGAGTGCCAAGAATGGGTACGCCTGCCGCCTTCAATCCGTCCGCCAAATTCAGCGGTGTTTGACCGCCAAACTGAACGAATACGCCCTCTGGTTTCTCCTGATCATAAATGTTGAGCACATCTTCGAGCGTGAGCGGCTCGAAGTAAAGTTTGTCGCTCGTGTCGTAATCCGTGGAGACCGTTTCTGGATTGGAGTTGACCATGATGGTTTCAAATCCGAGCTCGCGCAGAGCAAAGGCCGCGTGCACGCAGCAATAGTCGAATTCGATTCCCTGGCCGATCCGGTTCGGGCCGCCGCCAAGGATCATAATCCTGCGTTTGCCGCTCTCGCGCCGCTCGTTCTCATCGCCATACGTCGAGTAGTAATAAGGCGTGTACGCTTCAAACTCCGCCGCGCATGTATCGACGAGCCGATAGGTAGGCAGGACGCCTGACGACTGCCGCTTGGTACGGATTTCAGTTGCGCTGACTCCGTTCGCTACCGCCAGTTGTCGATCTGAAAAACCGAGCTTTTTTGCGCGAAGAAGTTGTGGCACGGGCATCTTGCCTGTGGGGCCGGCGGGCTGGTGTTTTTGAATTTTCCCGTGCCGATCCACGGGATGAAATTGCGGGTCACGGCCGCTTGAGTCATTCTCCCGTTCGGCAGGCGAGACGCCCGCCTGCCCCACAGGCAAGATGCCTGTGCTACTACGCAGCCGATTCGCTTCCTCCACGATCTGCTGCACATTCCGCAAAAACCACCTGTCGATCTTCGTTAATTCGAAAACTTCGTCGATTGGCATTCCGTCTTGAAACGCCTGGGCTAGATAAAAAATCCGCTCCGCGTTCGGGATCGCCAGCTTCAAGCGCAACGTCTCAGCATCGACATCTTTATTCGCACCATCGCCGCATAAGCCGAAGCGCTTGATCTCCAGACTGCGAAGCGCTTTTTGCAAGGCTTCCTTAAACGTCCGTCCGATAGCCATTGCTTCGCCGACGCTTTTCATCCGCGTCGTGAGCGTTGCATCCGCCTGCGGAAATTTTTCGAACGTAAACCGCGGCACCTTCACCACGCAGTAATCGATGGTCGGCTCAAAGCATGCCGGCGTTTCGCGGGTGATATCGTTCTTGATTTCATCAAGCGTGTAACCGATTGCGAGCTTTGCCGCGATTTTCGCGATCGGAAATCCCGTTGCCTTCGACGCCAGCGCGCTGGAACGCGAGACCCGCGGGTTCATTTCAATTACGACCATCCGGCCGTTGTCAGGATTCACCGCAAACTGAATGTTCGAACCGCCGGTCTCCACACCGATCTCGCGAATGACCGCGAACGCAGCATCGCGCATGATCTGATATTCCTTGTCGGTAAGGGTCTGCACGGGCGCGACAGTAATCGAGTCGCCGGTATGCACACCCATCGGATCGAAATTCTCGATGGAACAAACAACCACACAGTTGTCCATTCGATCGCGCATCACTTCCATCTCGAATTCTTTCCATCCGACCAGCGATTCCTCAATCAGCACTTCGTGGACCGGCGACAGATCGAGGCCTCGCGCCGCGATTACATCGAGCTCCTCACGATTGTAAGCGATCCCACCGCCGGCTCCGCCCAGAGTGAAGGCCGGGCGAATGACGAGCGGAAAAGTTCCAACTTCAGCGACGATACGGTCAAGGTCCGCGAGAGAACGCGCCACTTCTGAGCGCGGCACGTCCAGCCCGATGCGCAACATCGCTTCCTTAAACAATTGGCGATCTTCGCCTTTTGCAATCGCCTGGGCGTTTGCGCCAATCAACTTCACCCCGTGTCGCGCCAACGCGCCGTTGCGGTTCAATTCCATCGCAGCGTTAAGCGCAGTTTGTCCGCCCAGAGTTGGCAAAATAGCGTCTGGTTTTTCACGTTCCATGATCGCCTCGATTACTTCCGGAGTGATCGGCTCGATATAGGTGCGATCCGCGAATTCTGGATCGGTCATGATGGTGGCTGGGTTGGAATTCACCAGCACGACCACATAGCCTTCCTCGCGCAACGCCTTGCACGCTTGCACGCCGGAATAATCAAATTCGCAACCCTGTCCGATTACGATTGGACCGGACCCGATCAGCAGGATTTTTTTAAGCTCGTTATTTCGCGGCATCTGCGCCAGCCGGGACGGTAAACGAAATCACGCGATCGTCACGCGAGAACTATTAACAGCGTCATCCCGAGCGAAGCGAGGGACCTCGCACAGGCCGAGAAATTCACGCATCGAAAATCGTGTGACCAAAGCTTCGAATGCGAGGTTCCTCGCCGTCTGCGCGGCTCGGAATGACCGCGCGTTCATTACGCCACCTGCGCCATGCGTTGTCGATCGAGCCAGACTTTGCAGATGCTTTTAATGCGCGTCAGCACGTAATAGACGGTCTGGCTGCGGATCCGCACCAGCTCTGTCCCGACGATGCGCCTGACGAAATCACTCTGAAGATCGTAAATTTCCTGCGGCGTGGAGCCCTCCAGTCCCTTGCAAAGAATCGCCGTCATGGAGCGGGTAAGTGTTTGCACTTCCGGACCGAGCGTCATCCGAATGTGCGCCCTGCCGTTTTCATCCACGTGCAGATAAACACCAACCGTGTCCGTGCATTCCTCGTCTTTTCGCACATCGACAAGATCGAAATTCTCGCCCTCGCGCGGCTCCTGTTTCTTCGCATTGTCCGCGTACGAAACAAGTGTCTCACGCCGCTCATCCTCGGGGAGCGACTCGAAGAGGTTGATGATCTTGTTTAGCTGGGTCGGATACATGGACCATCGTTAATCTATCACGCGCTTTGGCTTTGCTCACCAAAGCGTTTATGGCTAATTGCATCATGAAGACACCGATTAAGGTCGCCGTGACAGGCGCCGCTGGGCAAATTGGTTACGCACTTCTGTTCCGCATCGCCTCTGGACAGATGTTCGGGCCGGACCAACCGCTCATACTCCATTTGATCGAAATTCCGGACGCGCTCAGCGCGCTGGATGGCGTCGTAATGGAATTGCACGATTGCGCCTTTCCGCTGCTTGAGTCGGTAGTGCCCACTGCAGATCTCAATGAAGGCTTTCGCGATATTAATTGGGCGTTGCTGGTCGGAAGTGTTCCGCGCAAGGCCGGCATGGAGCGGAAAGATTTGCTCGGGATCAACGGCAAGATTTTCATTGGACAAGGTCAGGCAATCGAGAAGAACGCTGCCTCCGACGTGCGTGTGCTCGTGGTCGGAAATCCTTGTAATACGAATTGCCTGATTGCGATGAATAATGCAAAGGCGATTCCCCAGGAGCGGTGGTTCGCAATGACCCGTCTGGACGAAAACCGTGCACTCGCCCAGCTCGCACACAAAGCCGGTGTAGGCATCGGGTCAGTCACAAACATGACCATCTGGGGCAATCATTCCTCGACGCAGTATCCGGATTTCTACAACGCCCGAATCGACAATCGTCCAGCGAACGAGGTGATCGGAGACGAAAACTGGTTGAAAGAAGAATTCATTGCCACTGTGCAACAGCGCGGCGCTGCAGTGATCAAAGCACGAGGACTTTCGTCAGCCGGTTCCGCGGCGAACGCGGTCATTGACACCGTCTTTTCGCTCACCAATGACACTCCGGGTAACGACTGGCACAGCGTGGCGGTTTGTTCCGACGGAAGTTATGATGTCGAGAAAGGATTGATCTCGTCATTCCCGATTCGTGTGCGCGGTGGGAAATGGGAAATCGCGCAGGGAGTACCAATCAACGATTTTAGCCGCGCGAAAATCGATGCATCAGTGGCGGAGTTAAAAGAAGAGAAGTCCCTCGTTAGCGAATTGATTTCGTAGGCAGCCATCCCTCAAACGGGCTGTCATGTTGAGCGAAGCGAAACATCTCTGGTTATTCTTGCAGAGGGTTGCTCCAGAAATGATCTGAGATTCTTCGCTTCGCTCAGAATGACATTCATCGATAATGCCCTTGCCCAGGTTCGTCCTACGTTTTGACTGCGTGGATTGCCACGGATGCGGGGAAGATCAGACTCGTCAGGCTCACTTCGCCAAATCCGGCCTCGAAAATTTCGCACCAGAAATCGGCGCCGTATTCCGTTTGCACGACGCAGTCATCGCGGTTCGCTCCAGGTTTTCCGTGATAACTTGGAGGCAAACCGCGCCGTGTCCGAGTCAGGCGGCCAATAATAATCGGCACGGTATAAAATAAATGGCCGCCTGGTTTTAGAACGCGCAGGGACTCTTTTAGAGCGGCCTTTGAGTCTGGAACGTGTTCCAGTGTGTCGGAATGAATGATGATGTCGATGGATGAATCCGCAAAGCTCATTCGCTGCATGTCGAGCTCCGGGAAGGAATGAAGCGCGTGCTTAGGCAGAACCTGGAGGAAAGCCGACAGATTTTTGGCGGGATTAATTTCGATCACAGTGAGCTGGCGAATCGTGGGATCCTTGCGACAGAAATCCTTGAAACTGCCGGCGAACCCGAACGCTCTGGTCACTGCCGCGGCCAGCGTCATCGTTCTCAGATTATTGCCGCAACCCGCACAACAAAATCCCTGCTGTAGATTGATGTAAGCGACTTCTTCGGGCGACAACTCCCATTGCTGGATCAGTTCCGGCCAGAGCACTGGGTCCTTTGTGAACTGCCCGCCGCCGCATACCGGGCAGACCCTCAAACTCGGAGACGGCTCACCCATTCTGCCTAACGACTGTCGACCGGCTTCACCAAGAGCCCCTGGCCAGTGGGCAACGACAAAATTTTGATCCCTTTTTCCTGGGCGAACTGATCCATGACAATTTTCTGCGAAAGATAGCCGTAATAGGCATAGTCATCGAGAAGCACAAATGCGCCTGGGACGAGAGGCTCCCAAAAGAACTGGATCGCTGCAATCTCGGGCGCCGAACAATTCATATCAAGATGCAGGTAGGCGATCTTCTCCGCGCGAACCTGCGACAGGGTTTCCGGAATCGATCCTTCGATGAGAGAGACATTTTTCCATTGAGAAAAATTCGCTCGGACATCTTCAACCCCCTGGACATAAAATCCCGAATCCAGGCTCTTCTTGTTTTTCTCCACTGCTCCTGAAGCCCTGTCTGCAGATGAAACAAACCGTTCGTCCAAGCCCCGAAAAGTATCCAGCAGATAAAAGTGTTTTCCCAAAGAATCCCAGTTCAGATAATCCATGATCGCTGAGGAGAGGAACCCGCGGTTCACTCCGCATTCGACGAAGTCGCCTTCGAGCCGCGCGGCGCTGGCCGCTGCCCACAGACCGACGTGAACCCGCCAGTGCCATCGATAATCGTCGCCTGCCGCGCGAACACCGCGCTCGTAAGCGTTTCGAAAAGCCGGATCGTCCATGAATTCATGGTTATGAATCGACCGCAATCCGTCCTGTTCGTAGACGTGGCCTTCCGCGTGCGAGAAATCGGCAGAAGCCGCTGGCGCGGCAGAGGGAACATTCCCGGCTTTGTTCTTCGCTAGCGCCTTTGCCACTCCTGCATTCCAGGTGAGAGGTTTGTTCTTGAACCATCCCGAATCAAACTTTGGCGCGGCGAAAAGTGCCCACGTTTGCCTGGGATGTCTCCAATCCAGAAGTTCAAATCGCAAACCTGCTTCTGCCGCGGCTTGTCTCATTGTCGCTGGCCTGTAATTCACGCATTCGGGATAGACCCAGCCTCTGATTGGCGCGTCCTGCTCTCCGGGTAAAAACGTGGCGACCAAAGCTCCATCTTCAGCAAGTGAGCCCGAAATTGCGGACAGCCAATTTTTGATCAGATCCAGTCCGCAGTGACTAAAGATCGATTGAGCCAGAGCGAAATCGAATGAGACTTTCGCCTGGGCAATTGTTTCCGGTGAATCGGAAAAAAAGAATGTCGGGCGTTTGATTTCCAACAACGCCTCTCCGAGCTCCCGCTTAATTCCTTGCTCCACCAGCCATTCATTCGGCTCGACACCAAAATACTTTCCGCGATTCAGATAAGGAATTAACAAGCGGCCAATCCGAAGAGAACCGCATCCCACGTCGAGCAGGGAATGATGCTGCCGCAGACCCAGTGTGGTCAGGAGGTTGAACGCCATCGCTGCGATCAAATCGTAATCTTCCGGAGGACCGACATACGCGCGATAATGCGCGTCCCCGGGCTTGAGACCGACGCCCAGACTTTCCTGGTCGTCCAAAGGCGTTTCCATCCTAGCGTATAACGTGACAAGTCACGTTACGTATAAAGCTCCGTTAAAATCTTGGCATTGCTGACCGCCTCTCCCCTTGCTGCAAGAGGAGAGGATTGAGGTGAGGGGTTACGAAAGCGTACAGTAGTCAAGGCTGCAAACCCTCGCCCTATCCTCTCCCTTGGGAAGAGAGAGTCGAATCAACGTGCTCATTAAAGTAAAATACTGTTTGGCGCACTATCAGTTCGCTCGCTTCGAGGTGACGGGGTCGAAACTTTTCAACGCGTCCTCTGGTCGATCCGGAAATCCAACGACCCCGCGCGACCGGTCGAATTGATAGATGCGCGTCCGTGGACGCTCGCGGAAAGGAAACGCGCGTAGCTTTTTGCCATCGAGGGCGTCTATCGCGCCTGGCGCCTGGCATGCTTGCACACCCAAAGCGTGCAGATCGTTCCTGATTTTAGAATCCGATGCGACGGAGTTTGACAGTTCGTTGGGATCTTGCCTGAGATTGAAGAGCTGTTCCCGTCCACCGTTTGCCATGAAAATGTATTTCCACTCATCGGTAACCACCATGAGTTTGAAATCGTGCGAGCCGGGAGGTTCAACCATACCAACAAGATACTGGCGCCGTGCGCATTCGCCTCGCAACAATTTCAGAACATTTATCCCCTCTCGCACGTCGCACTGACCAGCCGCCTCAGTCGCAATTCCGAATAAGTCCGCAAGGCTGATCAATTCATTCCGGACAGTTTCCTTCGACAGCGTTGCCGGCCAACTCAGCAGGAGCGGAACACGGCTGGCGGCTTCAAAAAAGTTGTGTTTCTGCCAACCATGATGATCACCCAAAAGATCTCCATGGTCCGAAAAGAAGCAGACAAGAACATTCTCCGATTTCGGGCGCGCTTCGATCGCGTCGAGGATTCGGCCGAGACAATGATCCAGGTAGCTGATCTCGCCGTAGTATCGGGCCTTCACGATTCGCGCCAGCGCCGGGTTGATTGCTTCCGCCCAAACGGCATATCGCATGAAGGGAATTTCTTCGTCCAGATGATCTTCCTCGACGCTGCCGAGAACGATGTCCGGCAGTCGATCTGGATCGTACATCCGGTTGAAAGGAATTGGCGGAGCCAGCGGCGGATGCGGGCCGACAAACGATACAAAACCGAAAAAAGGGCGTGAATTATCCGAGCTTGTAATCTCCTGTACAGCACGGCCAGTCGCCCACCATTCAGCACCTAATTCCGCAGGGAGCGGACTACGCTGCGGCAGGTAATACATCTCGGTGCGTTCCCCAAAAGGTTGCTCCAGAAAATCGAACGCCGGATGCTCCTTCGTCAGCCATGAACCATAGTCGTCGCCTTCGCGCGCCGGCGGATGGTACGTCTCTTCGCTGCGCCACAGGGTTTCGTAACCTACGTCTTCATTCCAGGGATATGTATGGAACTTCCCGATTCCAAAAGTCCGGTATCCCAGGCGCGACATTGTGCGCGCCAGATACGGTCCGCAACGCGCTTCCATTTCAGCAGCCTGCCCCGCTGCCGGCTTTGGCTTTGCGTTGCTGAAGGCGCGCGTGGTCACCGGTTCGCAGCCTGTACGGATCGTGTACCGCGCCGGGATACAAATCGGACAAGTCGCGTACGCATTGGAAAAGCTGATTCCCCTGCGCACCAGACGATCCAGATTCGGCGTATAAATGTGCGAATTACCGAGCGCAGCGATGGTATCGAATCGCTGCTGATCCGTCATGATGAACAGTATGTCCGGCCGGGTTAGTGACATTTCGTTATGAGTCCCGAGCACTTGAATCGACAAGCGAGTCCGTCTGCAAGCTATCTCACAAATGACATTCTGAGCGAAGCGAAGAATCTCTGATCATTTTCGGAGCAGTCTTTCGCTGGAACAGTCAGAGATGTTTCGCTTCGCTCAACATGACAGCGTCATCAATGAGATGACTTCTAAGCGTTTGCGATCTCGTTGCCGGTTAAGCGGCGAAATGCTTCGAGGTATTTCGCCGACGTTTTCTCGATAACATCTCTCGGGAGACGCGGAGCAGGCGGACTTTTGTCCCAGTCGAGTGTCTCCAGATAATCGCGCACGAATTGTTTATCGAAGCTCGGCGGGCTCTGCCCGACAATGTATTCATCTTTCGGCCAGAACCGTGAAGAGTCCGGCGTGAGGCATTCGTCGATCAAAAGCAATTCTCCATCGACGATGCCAAACTCGAATTTCGTGTCTGCAACGATGATTCCCTTTTGCGCCGCATATTCGCGGCCGAGCGAATAAATTTCGAGACTCAGCGTTTTCAAGCGATTGGCAATTTCATCGCCGAGAATCCTGACACATTGTTTCATGTCGATGTTCTCGTCATGACCTTGCTCTGCTTTCGTCGACGGCGTGAAGATTGGCTTCGGTAATTGCGAGGCTTGTTTTAGTCCGGCCGGAAGCTCGATTCCACAAACGTTCTGCGATTCCTGATATTCTTTCCATCCGGAGCCAGCCAGATAACCGCGCACCACGCATTCCACCGCGAGCGGCTTCGTTTTCTTCACGATCATCGAGCGTCCCGCGAGCTGCTCGCGGAACGATTCCAACTCCTTCGGAAACTCTTCGAAATTCGCCGTCACGAGGTGATTCTTGATGTCCCCGAAACGCTTGAACCAAAACGCGGAAATTTGATTGAGGACCGCCCCCTTATGCGGAATTGGGTCGGGAAGAATCACATCGAAAGCCGAGATGCGATCGGTTACGACAAACAGCAGCGTGTCGCCAAGATCAAAAACTTCGCGCACCTTGCCGCTGCGCAATTTCTTGATTCCCGGTAGTTCGATGGACGATTGTGTGGCGGTTTGCATATGCGTAGTGATTAGTGAGACGTAAGAGGTGAGAAGTGGGCAGCCTAATTACTTCTCACTAATCACTTCTCACGTTTCACACTTCATTTGAAACCATGGCCGGAATCGTTGTCAAACCGCGAGCGCGAATTCTGCACGGACACGATTGGGTATTTTCCAGCGAAGTGCTGAAAGTCTTTGGAAAACCGGCGGACGGCGATGTCATCTCCCTAAAGGACGGTAAGGATCGTCTGATCGGCAGCGCGATCTACAATTCCAAGTCACAAATCGTGGGGCGCCGCTTTTCGCGTCGAAAACAGGAACTGGATCTGGATTTCTTCAAACGACGCATCGCCCAAGCGACAGAATACCGGACACGACGGGGTGTCGATCCCAAACTCTGCCGTGTCGTTTGGAGCGAAAGCGACGGCTTGCCGGGGTTGATCATCGACAGATACGGCGATCATTTCGTGATGCAAACGCTGACTCTGGCGATGGACATGCGAAAAGATTTGATCGCCAATGCGGTCATCGATCTCTTTGGAAACGCCACGATCATCGAACGAAATGACGCGCCTGTCCGCAAGGCGGAAGGGATGGAATTACGCAGCGGCGTTTTGCGCGGAGACAGTCCATCGCAAATCGGGATCGAAATCGAAGGCGTAAAGTTCGAAATCGATCTTTTGCATGGACAAAAGACCGGTTTTTATCTTGATCAAAAACACAATTATTCGGTTGTTGCCGGATACGCGCACGGCCGGCGCGTTCTGGATTGTTTCACCAATCAGGGAGCATTTGCGCTGACCTGCGTCCGCGCGGGTGCGGCGGATGTGACCGGGGTTGAAGAAAGCTCCGAGAACATCGCAGGTGCGAAACGAAACGCGGTGCGCAATGATCTGGAAGTGCGATGGATCGAGCAGGATGTCTTTCAGTTCCTGCGCGCGGCCGAAAAAGCCGGGGTGCAGTATGATTTGATTGTTCTCGATCCGCCGTCGTTTACAAAAACCAGGAGCGGATTGCGCGACGCGTTGCGTGGCTACCGGGAATTGCACATGCGCGTGTTCAAGCTGTTGTCAAAGGATGGTCTGCTGGCGACCTTTTCATGTTCCCATCACGTGAGCGATACCGCATTTTCGCAGGCAATCGCCGATGCGCTTGTCGACGCCCGGCGGTCCGCCCGACGGTTACGCCGGTTCGAGCAAGCGCCCGATCATCCCGTGCTGCCGACAATTCCCGAAACGGAATATTTCAAAGGCTTCCTTCTGGAAATGATGCCGGGACGGTAGCACGCTCAAATGTCATCCCGAGCGCAGCGAGGGACCTCCGACAAGAGAGATCGATTACGCTGACCGCCCGAGGTGACGCAAACTTCGTAGGCGAGGTCCCTCGTTTCGTTCGAGATGACACGACGTGGCGGCGGAACAGATGTCGACACGAAATTTTCGCGCGTGCTTACCGAGAAATATGTGGAATTCTCAAGTGAGCCATTTAATATGCGCTACAGCGCGCACGGCGAATCACCATCTGTCATGGCAGAAAAATTTCGATCGAGTGAACAAATGCTCGAATTGAGCGAGGACGAAGCCAATTCTCCCGAGCATTTGGATTCGCAAGTGCAGAAAGCGCAGGACCAACTGCTCCAGCTCAAACGCCAGCAAGAGCAGATCGAAAAACAAAAGCGCGAGCTGGAAGAACTAAGTCGTCGTCAGGAAGAATTAGAGCACGGTCGCGCGGAGATGGCCGATAAACTGACTCGCTCGCTCGTTGTGCTTGAGCGCGAGGGGTACAACGCACAAAGCCGGCTCGAGCAAATTCGCGCAGCCCGGGAGAGTTTCGGCCAGCATTTGGAATTAATTGAAGCGATTGATCCAAAGAGCTGGAACCCATCCGATTTACACAAGGAACTGAGCCGGGCTTTAAGCACAGTGGATGAGGCGCGCACGGTCTACAATGAGCAACGCAGCAGGTTGCAGGCAGCGGGTGGACATGAAGGCGATGCGTCGCTGCCTGACGTGGGCACAGACGCTTACGAGAGCAGCGACGGACGTTCATTTGTTCAGTGGTTCCAGATTGGCGTCGCACTGACTTTGCCTCTGATTATCTTTGGCGCTGTTGCCCTCGCTCTTTTCGTTTGGATGGCGAGTAAGTGATGGCGATGTTTCGTCGTTCGTCCAAGTCCAGCCCGCCGCTTCGTCGCAGGGAGGAAGAAATTGCACGCCAGGAAGCGGACCTGCGTGAGAGACTCGAAAAACTCGAGCGGCTTGTTGCGAAGGTGCCGCAAATCGAGAAAAACAGGACGGAACAAGGGTCAAAAGATAATCGAACCAATAAACGATTCCGCGTCTCGGTGGCGTCGCATGACCAGCACGAAAGCAGACGTTCCCGGCGTCCTCGTTCGATGCGCAAAGAGCGACGAGACGGCCAAATCATTTTTCTCCTTCTTCTGGTGGCGCTTGCTGGAGTCGTCATCTGGCTAATCAGCAACCTGCATTCCTGAACGACAGCCATGGCCGGGGCCGCGGATCTCGATGTTGCGTACGTCGCCAGGCTGGCGCGGATCAATCTGTCCGAAGAGGAAGCGAACGCTTTTCAGAAGCAATTGGGCGATGTGCTGAATTACGTCGAAAAACTTCGTCAGACTGACGTGACCGGTGTGGAAGCGGCTGCTCACGCACTTCCGGTTTTTAATGTTTTTCGCGAGGACGCGCCGCGTGACTGGTTTACGGCAGAACAAGCGTTGAGCAATGCCCCCCGAAAGGCCAACGGTCTTTTTATCGTCCCCAAAGTTGTGGAATGACGGAGAAGGATCTGCCGGCGCTTAGCATCGCCGATTTGCAATCATTGTTGCGTCGCAGGGAAGTTTCCGCGCGGGAAGCTATCGGTGCTTTGCGAGAACGCATTGAAGCTGTCGATGGAGAAATTGGCGCTTATCTGTCGCTGGACATTGATGCTGCGCTTAAAGAAGCGGACACGGCGAATGTCGATCTTCCATTGGGCGGCGTCCCGCTTGCGATTAAAGACATCATCAATGTGATGGGTCAGCCTTGCACGTGCGCCTCAAAGATCTTGCGCGGTTATAGAGCCGAGTACAACGCCACTGTCGTTCAAAGATTGCGCGCTGCGGGCGCAATCCCATTTGGAAAAACGAACCTGGACGAGTTTGCCATGGGTTCGTCCACCGAAAATTCTGCGGTGAAGTTGACGCGCAATCCGTGGGATTTGTCGCGCGTACCGGGCGGCTCGAGTGGCGGTTCGGCGGCAGCAGTCGCGGCGGACGCTGCGTTCGGTGCGTTGGGCAGCGATACGGGCGGCTCAATTCGGCAACCCGCTGCGCTGTCGGGCGTCGTCGGTTTCAAACCCACTTACGGTCGGGTCTCGCGATTCGGTCTCGTCGCGTTCGCTTCGTCACTCGATCAAATCGGGCCGTTGACCAAAACCGTCCGCGACTCTTGCCTTATCATGAACGCGATCGCAGGGCATGATCCGCAAGACAGCACGTCTCTCGACGAGCCGGTGCCTGACTATGTTGCAAAACTCGGAAACGATTTGCGCGGAGTCCGGTTGGGTGTGCCGAAGGAATACATGATCGAAGGGATCGATCCACAGGTGAAAGCTGCGATCGACGCGGCAGTGAAACAGATGAATTCGTTAGGTGCCGAGATTGTCGATGTCTCGTTGCCTCATACTGATTACGCCGTCGCGGTCTATTACATTCTGGCCACGGCGGAAGCCTCCGCCAACCTCGCTCGCTTCGACGGAGTCCGTTATGGATTTCGAGCGGAAAATCCCAGGGACATGCTCGATCTTTATGGCCACACGCGTGAGCAAGGTTTCGGACCGGAAGTGAAGCGTCGCATCATTCTCGGCACGTATGTCTTGAGCTCCGGATATTACGACGCCTATTATTTGCGGGCGCAAAAAGTGCGCGAGTTGATCCGCCGGGATTTCGCGGAGGCCTTCGAGAAAGTCGATGCGTTGATTTCACCCACGTCACCGGTGCCGGCGTTCAAACTAGGCGAGCGCACCGCAGATCCGCTGCAAATGTATCTCGCCGATATTTTCACGATCGCAGCCAACCTCGCTGGAATCTGCGGAATCAGCGTGCCGTGTGGCTTCACGGAGGTGGACGGGCATCGCCTGCCGATCGGTTTGCAGTTGTTAGGCAAACCGCTGGATGAAGCGCGCATTTTGCAAATCGCGCATGCCTACGAACAGAGCACAGACTGGCACAAGGCGCGGCCGCCCATCGCCGCGACGAAATGATTTGCCAAACACACAGGCAAGCGACAGCGAGATCAAGAGCGCCTTCACTGCCATTCTGAGCGAGTCGAAGAATCTCGGTGCTTCCTGAGATGGAACTAGCTGAAATAACCAGAGATGTTTCGCCTCGCTCAACATGACAAACGTGAGGACTCCTCAACCGTGACGTTGTGGTCCACCTTAGATCGCCGATTCAAAAGCCCAGTCGCGCTTCACGGATTGCTTTGGACTTTCATCGCGATAGCGACAGTCTTCTCCGCGCTTCCGATCCTGCGGTACCTCCGCGGCCACAGCATCTTTGATTACGAACTCTGGCACGCCACCGGCAAACATGTGCTGGCGGGCGATGAGATCTATTTCTTCCGCGCCGGGAAATACGATTTCATGTATCCGCCGCCATGCGCGCTCTTTCTTGCGGGCGCGAGTCTGCTTGGGCAAGGAGGATTGATTGTTCTTCTCGTCGCGATCAACTCGGTCGCCTGGTTTTACAGCGCGAAGTTGAGCGCTGTTCTCGCTGCAGGCAATCGAGGCACAACAAACTCATGGCTATACCTAATTCCGAGCCTGCTGGTGATTGTCTATATCTGGTCAAGTTATCACCTTGGTCAGCCGAGCTTGGTTTTACTTGCCCTGATGCTTGGCGCTTTTGTTGCGCTGCGGACAAAACGCGAAATCGTGGCTGGCAGCCTCATTGCAGTCGCTGCTGCGATCAAAGCGTTTCCGGTACTTGCCATCATTTATCTCGTTTACCGGCGTTACTGGAAAGCAGCTGTTAGCCTTGTCGCGACGCTCTTGTTTTTGCTTTTCATCTTGCCGGCCCCGCTTCGAGGATTCGAACGAGGCTGGCACGACCTCGAGAAGTGGAGCGCTGGAATGTTGAAATACAGCGACGTGACCGTGGGGCAGCGTCCCATGCGCAGCTACACGTGGAAAAATCAATCACTCGTGGGCGTAAGCAATCGCCTGCTACGCCACGTAGATGCCGATGCTGCTTCGGCTCCGCACACACCAGTTTATGTAAATGTTGCGGATCTTAACTTTCGAGTCGTCAACGCAATCATCATCAGCGTAGCGCTAGCTCTTGGCATCTTGTTTATCGCTGCGATGCCTCGACGCGACATGCGAACAACAGAGACTGATGCGATCGAATTTGCTCTGCTCCTTTTACTGATGCTGATGGTCACGCCACTCTCGTTTGGATACTTTTATTCCTGGCTGATGCTGCCATTTGCCGTAGTAACGCAGCGAGTGTTCGCTGGGAAAGGCTCGACTATTTTGTGGTGGACCTTGTCAGCGCTAGCGTTGCTCGCTGTGGGCTTGATATTTCCGCGCGGTGCGCAGCTCTACGGCAATACATTTTTCGCCACGTTGCTGCTGTTTGTCGGACTGTCGATTGAGCTTTTGCGTTTCAAACAACAAACAGCTCACACGCGATCAGCTGGCGAGTTGCCTTCCTAAGCGGCAACGATCGGACTTTCCCGGCAGCAGATTTCTAATTTGTTGCCGTCAGGGTCCTCGAAGAAGAACGCGTAATAGCCCGGGCTGTACTCGACACAGATTTCCGGACCTTCCAGATTTTTTCCGCCTGCTTGCCGCACCAGTTCTGCAATACGATCGACTTCGTCTCGCGTATCGGCCCAGAATGCGATGCGCGTTCCGTTCGGCTGGTGGTTCTTGTCCTCGTCAATCACGAAAAACTCCGACGGCTTGTCGATGCCTGCAGAATAAAAAGTATGGAAATCGCCGCCGGCTTCCGGGCGGGGCGACGGTTCGTGCCGTTCACGAACAAATCCGAGCTGCGGCAAAAATTGTCCGTAAAACTTAATTGCTACCTCCATGTTTTCCACTCGCAAATCAATGTGATCAAAGCAACGCGTTTTCATTTTCGGTTCTCTCTTCGGACCATCAGTTTCAACCCAGACCAGGTTTCATCAATCGCGCACACTTTTACATCGACAAATCCCAGCGGCAGCGCGACAGCGCGAACCACATCTTCTGTTACGTCAGTTGACACGCCGGATGATCTTTTTGGCCAGGAAACCCAAACTGGTCCGGTGTCGGCGATTTTCTCACGCAAGATCGCCAATTGCTTCTCCAATTCGCTGCGCTTGTTGATGAACACGTGAACAAAACTCGAATCCGGCTTCAAATAGTCGGAAAAAGTTACGCCTTCGGGGATTGCACCCAGCAATCGACGATAGTTTGCTGGCGTGTTAATTGTGACAACGGTCAGACCCGGTTTGATTCCCAACTTCTGCGGTAGCGGTGTTCCTGAGTAACCGGCCATCGTCATTGTGTTAGCAATCTGGCTTGGCTTTTTTGAGGGATTTTCCCAGTTTGCAGCAGCCTGAGTAAAAAGTGAGACATCAAAATATCCGACTGTCGACTATGGAAACCAAATATACTGGATTAGTTTCCATGCTGTGATAAGACTACCATGAATATGAAACGGGCACACAAATCGCGGCCGCGAAGCCGAAAGCGCGATCCGCATCGGCAGCGAATTGTCGACGCTGCGCGGATCCACTTTCTCAGTCACGGGTTCCGCAGTGTGACCATGGACGATCTGGCGGAGGAGCTAGGCATCAGCAAGAAAACGCTCTACGCGCATTTTCCGGGTAAGTTCGATCTGCTCGAGGCTGTGCTGGCCGATAAGCTCGCCAGCGTCGAAGCGGCACTGAAGGAAGTTACGCGCTCGCATCCGCACGATTTCCCGGCGGCTTTGCGGGACTTGTTGGCCGGTACGCACCGCGAATTGGATGAGATCAAGCCGCCGTTCGTGCGCGATATGCGCCAGAAAGCACCCGAAGTCTTTAAACTCGTCGAACGCCGCCGGGCCGCGCTAATTCAGCGATACTTCGGAAAATTTTTCGTCGAGGGCCAACGCGCGGGAATGGTGCGCAAGGATGTTCCGGTCAAACTGATTATCGAAATTTTGCTGGCAATGGTTCAATCCATCATGAATCCGCCGAAGATGGAGGAGCTTGGGATGATGCCGAAAGAAGGCTTCACCGGGATTCTTAAGATTGTTCTCGAAGGCGCGCTGACATCAAAGGGCCGAAAAGCGTGAATGAGTCATCGCTTATGGAAAATCGATCTGCCCACTGTGTAGCGGGACGGGTTCGCCGTCGCGAACAACCCCGAAACAATCGCGACTCGCGAAGACTTTCGGAGTTGATGCACGCAGCGCGGGCTTTGACAATGATTCTGTTGCTCATCGGTTGCAGCGGTCGCGGGAAGGCGGTCTCGGGAACCATCGAAGTGGACGAGGCGCATGTGGGCCCGCGCGCGGGGGGCCGCGTCGAGAAAATTTTGGCGTGGGAAGGCGACCATTTGCACGAAGGCCAACTGATAGCGCAATTGGATGCGTCAGAGCTGCGAGCGCGTCGCGATCTTGCCGCCGCACAAATCGATACGGCGCTCCACGATGCGGACGCACAACAGGCGCAATTGGTGTTCTTGCAAGATGAAGCACGGCGTCAGCAGGATTTACTTCAGCGGAGAGTCGTTTCTTCGAGTGATGCTGAACGCGCGGGAAGCTCCGCGAAAACGCAGGAGAAGAACCTTGCCGCTGCGAAGATGCGTATCGCGCAGGCGCGTGCACAGCTTGCCGATATCGACGCGCAGCTAGCGGAAATGCAGGTCGTTGCTCCGGCCGATTCCGTCCTGGAGGTGCTCAGTGTGAAAGCGGGCGATGTGCTGCCGGCGAATCGCGAAGCCGCCACCCTGCTGCTGACCGGACACGTCTGGGTTCGCGTTTATGTTCCGGAATCCTGGCTGGGTTTGATCAAACTGGGCGAGCACGTCCGGGTCCGTGTCGATTCCTTTCCCGGCAAAGATTTCGACGGCGTCGTAGAGCAAATAAATCGTCAGGCCGAATTTACCCCGCGCAACGTGCAAACGGTCGCGGACCGTATCAAACAGGTGTTTGGGGTGAAGATTCGTTTGCCTCCCGACGACGATCGTTTGCGCGCCGGAATGGCTGCTGATGTTTATTTTCCCAATGTGAAATGAGTAGCGGTGCCCACGAAACACACGAAAAACACGAAAAGATTACTGTGAATTTCATTTCGGATATTTCGTGTGTTTAGTGGGCGAAGATGCCAATCCCGATTTTTTCCCGCTGACTTTATGAGTGAATCGATGATCGAAGTGGATGGGCTGACGAAGCGATTCGGCACGTTCACGGCTGTTGATCATATTTCATTCTCGGTCGGAAAAGGATCGATCTTCGGGTTTCTCGGGCCGAATGGTTCCGGGAAAACAACCGTGATCCGGATGTTGTGCGGAATTCTCGAGCCTACTGAGGGCACGGCGCGCATCGGGGGCCATGATGTTGTGCGAGATGCCGAGCCGATCAAAGAAATGATCGGCTACATGTCGCAAAAATTTTCGCTCTATGACGAGCTGACCGTGAATGAGAACCTCATCTTCGCCGGAAAACTTTATGGCTTGAGCGGTCGCGAATTGGATCAACGGCGCGACGAAATGATCGCAACAACGCATCTTGAGCCGTACATCGGCAGACGCGCCTCGCAGCTTTCCGGCGGTTGGCGTCAACGTTTGGCAATGGCTTGCTCGCTTATGCACAGGCCGACCGTGCTGTTTCTCGATGAGCCAACGGCTGGCATTGATCCGGTCGCCCGCCGCGAACTGTGGGATTTGCTTTTCGAGTTCGCCGGTAAAGGCATGACGCTTTTCGTCACGACCCATTACATGGACGAAGCGGAACGCTGCGATCACGTGGGTTACATTTACATGTCGAAGTTGATTGTATGTGGTGAGCCGGACGAGCTAAAAAAACTACCGGATGTAAATCCGCCCGGAACGCGCCGGCTCGACGTGACTTGCGATCATGTGACCACGGCATTGCGCGCAATGCACGAAATGCGTGGAGTGCGCAGTGCGACGGTGTTCGGTCAATCGATGCATTTGCTGGTCGATGAGAGCGTCAAGCGCGCGCACATAGACGAACAACTACGCAAAGTCGGCGTCGATCATTCCGAGATTCGCGAAATAGGCCCTTCGCTTGAGGACGTGTTCGTCGAGCTTTCAGCGAAACATGCTGCTGAACAACAGAAGGCTGCCTGATGAAACACAAATTCTTTCGCGGGCTCGGCGCAATTTTGTTCAAAGAATTCATCATCGTTTGGCGCGATCCGATGACGCTTTTCTTCATGTTTTTTCCGCCGTTGATCGAGATGGTCGCGTTCGGTTATGCGCTGGACAACGACGTAAAACACATGGCGATGCTTATTCTGAACGAAGACCGCACGGTGGAGAGTCGTCTGTTGATCGATCGCTTCGTGAATACAGAGACGTTTCGTGTGGTTGGTGAAGTGCAAAGTTTGGAGCAACTGAAGAGCGAAATGCGCAAGGGCCGCGCCTACGCTGCGCTAGACATTCCGCCAAACTTCACCCGCGACCTTAACGCAGGCCACTCCGCGCAGGTGCAATTGCTTGTCGACGGATCTAATTCCACAACAGCTCTCCAAGCCCTTAACACGGGCCTCGGCGTGGCATTGACCCAATCCGTGGAATCGCTTTTGCGTGAGACCGGCCGCCAGGGAGTGCCGATCGATATTCGCCCCCAGATGCTTTACAACCCGGCAATGCGCGCCCCGAATTTTTATGTGCCGGGTGTGATTGGGATCGTCTTGCAAATCGGAACGACAGTCGCTACTGCCATGGCCCTTGTGCGTGAGCGAGAGCGCGGGACACTGGAGCAATTACTCGTTAGTCCCTTGAGTAGCGCGGGCCTGATGCTCGGTAAGCTCGTGCCGTATTTGTGCATCGGAATGGCCATGGCGGTGGTCCTCTTTCTTGTTATGCGGTTTGTATTTTTCGTCCCCATCGAGGGCAATATCGTAGCGATGCTGTTTTCAACGCTGGTCTATGTCTTTGCGTTGCTGAGCCTCGGTTTGCTCGTAGGGACCTATGCTGAAAATCAGATGCAAGCGCTGCAAATGTCGATGGTGTTTCTGTTGCCGAGCGTTTTCTTTTCCGGTTTCATTTTTCCACGTGAAACGATGCCGTGGATTTTTTATGCGCTTGGCACACTCTTTCCCACGACCTATTTTATCGCGCTCATGCGCGCCATCATTCTGCGCGGCGCAAATCTCTTCGAATACTGGCAGAATCTCGTCGTTCTCATTCTGATGTCGAACTTGCTTTTTGCTCTCTGCGCCTTGCGATTTCGAAAAAAGATCGCGTAACATTCGAATAATTGGTAGAGCGCGTCGACGGACGGACGGCTCGGCGATCCGTCCCTACCGTTAGGAAATACTGCTCGTGCGGTCAGCTGCTCTCTCAAAACTTTTCGTAAGCGCCCTGCGCATTACAATCGCTGTCGCAGCGATTTTGGCGTTACTCTGGTGGTTCGGAATGAGGATGCCCGGCAAAAATATTTCGAAGGCTGCGCCGTTGTCGTCTGATGAATTTACGCTACGCGAAGAGCTTCGTGCCGATGTGCAAAAACTCGCCGGAGAAATTGGCGAGCGAAATATGTGGCACTACGCGCAGCTCAACGCCGCTGCCGATTTTATCGAGAACTCCTTTTCACAAGCTGGTCTTCATCCGCGGCGAGACAGTTATGAACTGCGCGGCCAAGCCTGTCACAACATCGAAGCCGAGATACCCGGAACTCGTCCAGAGGTTCTTCTAATCGGCGCGCATTACGACTCAGTATTTGGTTCGCCAGGCGCCAATGACAACGGCAGCGGTGTTGCTGCGACGCTTGCTTTGGCGCGACGCTTTGCCAACAGAAAGACGCAGCACACGATGCGCTTTGTCGCGTTCGTGAACGAAGAGCCGCCTTATTTCTTATTGGATGAAATGGGAAGCAACGTTTACGCCGGTAGATGCAAAGCGCGCGGCGACAAGATCTCCGCCATGATCAGCCTCGAAACGATCGGCTATTTTTCCGATGCACCCAATTCGCAAACCTATCCGTCGCGGGTATTGGGCGCGTTTTATCCAAACGTCGGTAACTTTATCGGATTCGTCAGCAACGTTCATTCACGCACGTTGCTCCGTCGTATCGTTTCGCTTTTCCGCAAACACGCAAAGATTCCATCCGAAGGCGCAGCGCTTCCCTCATTCGTTCCAGGCGTCAGTTGGTCGGATCAATGGTCATTCTGGCGACACGGTTATCCCGGCATCATGGTCACCGACACGGCGCCCTTTCGATATCCGTACTATCATTCAGCTAACGACACGCCCGACAAGCTCGACTACGATCGGTTTGCGCTTGTGGTTAGCGGAATGGAGAAAGTCATCGAAGATCTAGATAAGTTGTAGCAACAGATCCGATCTGCGTGTGGATTTCGATGAAGGCGTCTGCTCCGTGGTGTGGCGTTGCCCAGGCAGTTGCCGATTTGTCCGCGGATTGAGTGAGCGTTGAATGCGTTGTCATCCCGAGTCGCGCAGACGATGAGGGACCTCACACAGGGTGATGGGTCACATAAATGTCTCAGCGTGACCCTCGATTTTTTTGAGAGTCCTTCGCTTGCGCTCAGGATAACAACGCAGCCGCGGCACGCTCGAGGGCGTAACCAACGATTCCACTTGCTGGCAGGGTAAATAGCCAGGCCCATATGATTCGCTCGACGACTGTCCATCGCATTCCGCTGAAACGTTTCACTGCGCCTACGCCCATGATCGATGTTGTGATTACGTGTGTGGTTGAGAGCGGAATTCCGTAGTAGCTCGCTGCTTGGATAATTACTGCAGCGGTTGTCTCGGCGGCGAATCCGTTCACTGGCTGCAACTTCACCATTTGGTGGCCCAGCGTGCGAATGATGCGCCAGCCGCCCGCGGCGGTCCCAACGGCCATCGTTAACGCGCAGACAGCCACGACCCAGATCGGCAGGACGAAGGTCGGAGTCTTAAGAAAAGCGAGTGAGCCGGGCAAGTGATCGAAGCTACCGGCTTTGGTGCCGGTGAAAAGCGCGAGCGCAATGATACCCATCGTCTTTTGCGCGTCATTTGAACCGTGGCTATGAGCCATCCACGCTGCGCTGAAGATTTGCAGTTTGCCAAAGAGCGTGTTCACGAAGTGTGGCGTGAAGCGATGAAGCGCTGCGAAAAGCAAGAACATCAGTAGCCCGCCAAAAATAAAGCCAGCAAGTGGCGAGGTGATCATTGGCACAACGACTTTCGGCCAGATGCCAGCGTTCCACTTTATTACTGACCAATCGCCGCGCGCCGTCGCAAGCGCCGCCCCGCAAAGTCCGCCGATGAGCGCGTGACTCGAGCTCGAAGGCAAACCGAACCACCACGTGGTGATGTTCCACACGAACGCAGCGACGACAGCAGCAAGCACTGTGGGCATTGTGACAACGTTCGTGTCCACAAGGCCTTTGCCGATCGTCGAGGCCACCGCGCCGCCAAGGAGAGCGCCTGTGAGATTGAAGAATGCCGCCATCGCAATGGCCTGGCGCGGCGTGAGTACTTTGGTCGAGACGACCGTCGCGATCGCGTTGGCGGCGTCGTGAAAGCCGTTGCTGTATTCGAAGATGATCGCTGCGACTACGACGATGAGAAACGTAAACATAGCCGCAGTGGGCAGCGGGCTACGAATACTTCAGCGCCACTTCAAGGACGATGTTTCCTGCATCGCGGCAACGGTCGATGACCTTTTCGATCAATGCGAACAGATCGCGCAGAAAAATCACCTGTTTCGCTTCGTAATCGCCCTGGTAAAGGTCGCGCAATAGATCGAGCTCGAGTTTGTCAGCCTCGCCCTCAATCGACTGGAGCCTTGCATTCATCTCGCGCGCGGTCGCCGCGTCCGTGCCCTTGCGTAATTGTTTTACCATCGCCATAACTGTTTCCGCCGCTTGATCGAGGAGCTCGACCTGTTTGCGAAAATCGCGGCCATGCAAGTCCTCCGGACAGATCAAGACGCGCTCGCCAATCTTCTCCACGGTCTTCGGTATCTTATACAGGGCGCCGGCTAGAGCCTGAATGTCTTCACGTTCAAAAGGTGTGATGAAGACTTTGCAAAGCTGCTCGGTCAGCTCCTGTGTGATTTCCTTGTCCTTGCGCCGACTGAGAATGAATTGTTCAAGGCTCTGTGGCGACTCGTGTTGTTCGAGGCGTTCCAGCAACGCGATCAAATGATGCACGCTCGCATCTGCCTCCTCCGCGCTTTTCTCCAGTAAATCATAGAACTTTTCGTCGCGTCCGAAGATTTTTTGGATCGACAACATGAGCTTGTTCAGTTGTAGCCGAGAGCGTTGATCTCGGCCAGCCTGTTTCTTGCCAGAGCCAACACTGCGATCGCCTATACCGGCTACAGCAGCGTGCCGCGAAGGATGAATAACGCGACGTTGAAATAGATTACCAATCCCGTTACATCGACCAGGGTGGCGACGAATGGTGCTGATGACGCCGCGGGATCGAGTCCGCAACGGCGCAGCAAGAAGGGAAGCATCGCGCCGCTCAGGGTTCCCCATAGCACCACTCCCACAAGCGCAGCCCCGACAGTTAACGCAACCAGCGAGTGATATTTTCCGTAATCAAAAATGTGCAGGTATTGCCATAGCGTGATTCGGAAAAAACCGATGGTTCCAAGAATTAAACCGAGTGAAAATCCGGACAGCAATTCCTTGCGGACGACGCGCCACCAATCGCGCAGACGCAATTCGCCGAGAGCCATCGCGCGAATGACCAGCGTCGTCGCCTGCGATCCTGAGTTACCGCCACTGGAAATGATCAAGGGCAAAAACATCGCAAGAATGGCCGCCCTTTCGATCTCGCTGTTATAACCCTGCATCGCGGTAGCGGTCAGCATTTCGCCGAGAAACAGGATGATCAGCCAGGTCGCGCGTTTCTTTACCATCCGCAGAAGCGGAATGGTTGTGTACGGTTCGTCCAACGCTTCCATACCGCCGAGTTTCTGGATGTCTTCGGTCGCTTCTTCCTCCGCTACGTCGAGCATGTCGTCGCTTGTGACGATTCCGACCAGCACACCATTTGAATCGACTACGGGTAACGCGGCGCGATCGTACTTGCGGAAAACATTCAGCGCGTCCTGCCGCGAATCGGTCACGTTCAACGCCACGAAGGTCTGATCGCGAATATCGCTCACCTTCGCTGTAAGCGGTCGGAGCAGGAACTCACGCATCCGCACGTCGTCGATTAATTTGCCGCGCTCATCGACCACGTAAACGAAGTTTAGCGTCTCAGTGTCGCGGCCATACTCGCGCACGTAGTCGAGCACGTGTTGCACTGTCCAATCCTCCTTCACCGCGACAAAGTCCGGCGTCATCAAACGTCCAACGCTGTCTTCCGGGTAACCCAGAAGTGCCGTAGCCACGTGGCGTTCTTCCGGCGTGAGCAGGCGAATCAGTTGCCGCGCCGCGGCGCTGGGCAATTCCTCCAGGAGCGCCGTGCGATCGTCCGGCGACATCTCATTTAGAATGGCGACGACCTGCTCGTGCGCCATCGCGCGTAACAATTTCTGTTGTTCCTCGACTCCGATGTATTCGAAGACATCCGCGGCCAGCGCCGCTGGCAGGACGCGAAAGATGATCACCTGTTCGTCTTCGGGAAGATCGAGAATCACTTCTGCGACATCCGCTGGTGGCCATTCACGAAACAGCTCCCGCAACGCCCCGAAATTTCGGGCGTCGATCATGTTCTTGATTTCTGGCGCGAGAAGATTGCCAACCACGTCGCGTTTCTAACATTCGCGTTGGCCTAAAGCAACGGAGCAGCAATGGAATAATGGAGTGGTGGGTTATGGAGTAATGTCACGAACTCCATGACTCCAATTCTGCAATGCTTCTCCGCTTGGCATTTGGCGGAAACGTTCCAAAATTGGGGGTAATGCCCGCAGTCGCTACAGGTCCAATGATCCGGCGCGAGATCGGCGACGATCACGTTTGCCTGCTTGTCTTCGATCGCCCTGAATCCGGCGCGAACATCTTCGACGCAGCTACGCTCGACGAGTTGAACGAACATCTCGATTCTGTTGAGAACGATGCTTCGTTGCGCGGTTTGATCATCGCGTCGGCAAAAAAATCCATTTTCGTGGCAGGGGCTGACTTAAAGACGCTGTTACAACAAGCCCAAAGCGGCGACATGCGGGCCTTCATTGCTCACGGGCAACAGGTTTTGAACCGGCTGGCAGGATTGAAAATCCCGACTGTCGCCGCAATACACGGCGCATCCGCTGGTGGCGGCTACGAAGTAACGCTGGCGTGCGACTATCGGATAGCTTCGGATGATCCGGCGACGCGGATCGGACTTCCCGAGACGACACTGGGCCTTGTTCCCGCCTGGGGCGGTTGCACCCGTTTGCCGCGGCTAATTGGCGTCGAGAAAGCGGCGGAAGTGATTGCAAAGGGGAAACTCTATTCGGCGCAGGAAGCCAGGAAGCTGGGCTTGATCGATGAAGTCGCTCCACGCGATAAACTTCTCGAGCTGGCGCGGAAGAAGTTGGGCGACGGAAAACGCAAATTGGAGGGGCGTGCTCCCGCGAGCCCGGCGTCGCAGGAGCTCCGTTCTCCAAAACAACGAGGCAACGCCGCACCGGAACGGGCCTGGGAAATCATCAACAAGACTTTATCGATTTCGCCAGACCAATCGCTGCAGATGGAGCTGGATGCGATTGTCGATCTTGGCAAATCGGAATCGACACAAAACTTGATTCGCAATTTCTTCCTGGCTGAAAAGTACAAGAAAGGAACTTCGAAAGCGCCGCTGGAGAAGGTGGTGCACGCCGCAGTGATCGGCGCCGGCGTAATGGGCTCAGGTATCGCGCAATGGCTTAGTTCGCGCGGCGTGACCGTGATTCTGCGCGACATCGCGCGGGAGCAGGTCGATCGCGGCCTCGCGAACATTGAGAAAACCTATGGAGATGCCGTAAAGCGTGGTTTGATGACTGAGGAGAAAGCGAAAGCAGGCCGCGCGCGGATTGTCGCCTCCACCGCGCCGATGGAATTGCGCGACGTGCAATTCATCATCGAGGCTGCCTCGGAAAAATTTGAGGTAAAGAAAGAAATCTTTCGTGAACTCGGAATGCAGGCCGGCCCGAAAACGATCGTCGCCACAAATACATCGGCCCTTCCGGTCGGCAGGCTCGCCGACACGACCGTTTCACCTGAGCACGTGATTGGCCTTCATTTTTTCAATCCGGTCAGCCGAATGAAACTGGTTGAAGTTGTAATTGCGAAACAAACATCAGACGAGACGCGCGATCGGAGCCTCGGTTTTGTACGACAAATTGGAAAACTGCCGGTGATTGTACGCGACAATCCCGGTTTCCTGGTCAACCGCGTTTTGTTTCCGTATTTGCTTGATGCCGCTGAGCTTTTCGAGAGCGGCGCGGATGCTGCCACGATTGACAATGCGCTAGTGCAATGGGGCATGCCGATGGGGCCGCTGCGATTGATCGATGAAATCGGCGTCGATATTACCATCGATATTGGCAACACACTGGAAAATGCGTACGGGCGGCGGGATCACGTTTCCTCGGTTTTGCTTTGGCTGCGCGACGGCCAGATGCGTGGCCGCAAAGCAGGCGCCGGTTTTTACAAATACGAGGGTAAAGCGCAGACGCCTAACGAATCGCTCGCGCAGTGGCGTCGTGCATTGCACGGCGAGCCGGAAGGCGCCGAGGGGCCGAATATTCCTCCGGACTGGCATCGCGATCCCCGAACGCTTTCGGGGTTGAACGAAGAGGAGCTGGCGAAGCGATTAATCCTCCTGATGGTCAATGAAGCTGCGCGCTGCGTGGAAGAGAAAGTCGTCGGTTCGCCCGAGGATGCAGACTACGGAATGATTTTGGGAACCGGTTTCGCGCCGTTCCGAGGTGGCCCATTACGTTTCGCGGAACACTTTGGACTGAAGAAAGTCGTCGATGAGCTGGAACGGCTGGCGCAGGCGGAGGAGAAATTTTCGCCGTGCGAGATATTGAAAAAGCACGCCGGCGATGGAACGAAATTTTATTAAAACTAACAGCCACCCGAGCTTCTATTCTTTTCATGTCGAGCGAAGTCGAGACATCTCTGATCTCGCCCTTAAATCCAGAGATTCCTC